>Ga0224495_10000471_pt1 | contig 32295 bp, 29 predicted proteins | sample SF_Jul11_sed_USG_FD_168128 | JGI IMG/M metagenome (GOLD analysis project Ga0224495, IMG submission 168128) | Sediment microbial communities from San Francisco Bay, California, United States - SF_Jul11_sed_USGS_4_1 | ecosystem: Environmental > Aquatic > Marine > Sediment | place: USA: California... | reverse complement strand
CAGATAAGTTCCACACCTTTTAAATTAAGGCTGACCATTCTTTCTACTGCATTCATGCCGGCACCGCCGACACCAACCACTTTAATAATAGCAGGCGATTTGACTTCATCTTCAAATGCTAACATATACTCCTCCCGTGATAAACCTGTTACAGATTATTCTGTATCCAGCTCTTCATTTTACCCAAAAACCCTTCGCCCTTTTTTCTATCTGTTTGATAAGATGCATACTTTGAACTATACTGTATTAAACCTGTTGCCGTTGCAAAAACAGGCGATGAAATTTTCTCAATAATTCCGGTAAATCCTTTGGGTTGACCAATGGAAACACTCAGGTTTATAACCTCTTCAGCAAGCGGAATTAATCCATCTACAAGGGCCCCCCCTCCGGTAAAAAGGATTCCACCGGCAAGCATATTCTTCTGGCCGGATTTCATCAGTTCATGATCGATCAGCTCGAGAAGCTCACGCATTCTTGCCTGCATAATTTCAGCAAGATCTCTTCTGGAATTCATTCTGGGAGCTCTTTCTCCTACAGAGGGAACTTCAATCATCTCATCAGGATCAACTTCATTTGTCAATACAGTGCCATATCTTTTTTTTAAAATTTCAGCAGCTTCTATGGGAGTTTTTAACCCGATGCTGATATCCTGGGTCATGTGGTGGGCTCCGATACAGATGGTAGCCGTATACGATACTCCTCCATCCACATAAATAATGAGATCAATTACTCCGGCTCCAATATCAGCGATGGCTACTCCAAGCTCTTTTTCACTCTCTGTTAAAATGGAGTAGCTGCTTGCAAGTGAACTGAGTATTTTATCGGCCACACGCAGGCCGGACTGGTGCACCGCCTTTTCTGTGTTTTGTATGTAGGTGGTGCTGCCTGTAACTATGTGAACATCGGCTTCAAGTCTTACCCCAACCATTCCGCTTGGATCTTTGATACCGGTCTGATCATCGACTTTAAAGTGTTTGGATAAAACATGTAAAATTTCCTGGTCTGCCGGAATTCTTATGGATTGTGCGGCTTCGATTACCCTTAATATGTCCCCCTGTCCGATAATTCGGTCTTTATTGGTAACCGCAATAACACCGATAGAGTTATCACCTTTGATATGTTTACCCGTCAGGTTGATGATAACTTCACTTGTCTCGAGACCTGCCATGATTTCAGCCTCTTCAATAGCTTCTTTAATGCTGTGGGCTGTTTTTTCAATGTTGGTTACCCCTCCGGATTTGATTCCGCTTGAGCCAGTAATTCCGACACCGATCAATTCCACATCTCCTGGAGAGAGGCATCGGGCGATTAATGCAACAGTTTTGGATGTTCCAATATCAACAGCAGTTATTATGGTTTCGTCCATCATAGATTGAATGCCGGCACAACAATATTTTTCTTATCCGGTAATGATTGCATGATCGTCATAAATTTTAATGAGTGAAGGGCGCCTGATTTCATTATGTTCAATATAATATAGAATAGCCCACACTCTTTCAAGAACTTCCTTGTTAAATTTTTCTGGTATAAAAAGTACAACGCTTCCATAAATGGTATAAAGATAAATTCCTGGCTGGTTTTTTTCATCTTTTTTTATTTCAATTTCACTTATCTTGTTCCAGATGAAATCATAAGCAATGCTTGTTTGATCCCATAACTGTATTATGTCTCTTTTTATTGTCAGTATTTCATTGTCTTTTTCAGCGGTCAAATAGAAAATTGGTATATCTGATGGTAATAAGCGATCTTCGAAAATCTCTTCCTGGATGGTCTGATCTTCAAGATTTGCCTCTGAAAGGGCAGTTCCATTCTGGTAGAGGTATGTTTTGCTATTTTCTTCTATGGTAACCTGGATATTGCCCCCCTTTCGAATGACCTGGACTGATTTTATCCGGGGATGAAGGCCAATAATCTCTTCTATTTCGGTGTTATCCGGATTTTCCGGGAATTTTTGAAGGTATTCGTTAACGATATTTTTTACTTCTGTTTTACTGATATAGTGGTTGCCGTTGACTGAAATAACATATGATTGTTTTTTTTTAAAGTATGTATAGTAGAAGAAAAATGCGGAAATAACTACCAGAGCTGATCCGAGGATCAGGGCTTTTCTATTTTGTAGAATCTGGTTCACCTTCATTTTCCTGGTTCCATAATTTTACCAATTGCCAGAGTGTTAAAAAAATAGTTACAATGAACGGACCCATGATTAATCCCTTTATTCCAAACTCAGAGAGTCCGCCGAGCAATGCCAGAAAAAGGATAAAGGGATGAAGGTGGAGTTCCCGGTCAAGGATCATGGGTTTGGCAACATTTTCCAGTGCCTGGTAAAACACAAATGCTAAAACAGAAAATATAGCCGTACTGACAATAAACCCCTTGTGGTAGAGATAGATTGCCGCAGGAATCCAGATGACGTTGGTTCCAATAATCGGTATGAGTCCAAAAAAAGCGCCAATGGTGCCATAAACAATGGGCGTTGGCAGTTGAAAAATCCAGAAGAGAAGCCCCAGGATAACTCCCTGTAGTACTGCAATAAGCAGGTTTCCTTTAACGACAGCGTCAAAGACCATTACAATACGGTTTCCGATTTCGTTTTTCAAATTATCTGGAAAGGGAAGGTTCTGGTAGATGCTTTGTTGTATCTCTTCACCATTTCTAAAGAAAAAGAAAAGTAAAATTATAGATAGAAAAAAATTAGCCAGTAATCTGAAAAAATCAGAGATGATAACCCGGCTCTGGTTTAGCAGCTCTAAAAAAAAGGATTGAAACCGGTCCAGTGCTCTCAGTTGTATAGACTCGATATCTTCTTTGCTTATACTCAGGCGCTCTTTCAACCAGCTGTTATTGCTGTAGATCTCTTCAAGGTTGGTTTTGTCAAACCATTGCTTCAAGGAGTCGGCAATGTAGATGCTCTCCTGGAGCAGGTTGATGATAATTACAGTAAAGGGGGCTACAACCACGGTTGTTACAAGGAGCGTCGAGACAAGTGATGCGAAGCTTTTTCTGTCTCGGGTCAATTGTAATATATATTTATGTACATTTCTGAATAAAATGTAATAGATTGCCGCAATAAAAAATGCAATTAAAAAGGTGCGATAAATTAAAATGACTCCGATCAGAAAAAGAACAAAAATTCCCAGAGTGATATGGGGAAGAAGTTTTCGAATATCGAGATAATTGGTGTTATTATTTGAGATCACGTTATTGTTTTTTCAGTACCTTATACTAGTTTAATATGGTTAATAGTAGTATTGTGACATAATGAAGAGTTTCGTGTTATTGTCAAATCTTAACCGTTTAGGAGGCGGAATGGAATTTAATTTTTTTACATTTCGATTGATTAAATTTTCTGCGGCGAATATTAACGTTAAGATGCCGGTTCATCAAAAAAATCATTCAACGTGTCATCCTTAAGTTCGGTAAGGGTGTGTTTTTGAAACTCAATGTAGCTTTTCCACATTTCGATTCTCTTTCTTTTGTCATTAATCTCTTCAGGTGAAGGTAAGTTAGATGTGGCCGATAAAGTTTCGCTTAACTCTCTGGTTCTTTGCTGAATGTGTTCTTCAGAATAGCTGATGGTTTTTTGTACAAAAGTAGAAACAAGTGATTTTTTGTATTCCAGCGGAGAATCAAGAAGCCACTTTTCATAATTTTCCATAATTATGTCCCGTGTCTTGATTTAGAGTGCCTTCAAACAGACAAGTTATTTTTTTGAGTTAATGTGTCTCATAACGCCTGAAAAAAAGCGTAAATTAAATTTGATTTTTTTTGACATCACATCTTGAGGTGCAAGAGTAACCTTTCCGGGAGTGAGAGCTTTTGACGGAGATACAAAACAAAAATGAGTGATATTTCTTCGTATAAAGCAATAATAGAAGGTTGGGGTATGTCAGGGAAGGGAAATAATCAGAAACATTTTCATGTTTGTCAAAAGTGTCATGCTATTGTAGATCAGATATACCAGATGTCTTATTGTAAAGAGTGTCTTGTTGAATATTTTAAAAAATACCACCCCCTGTTAAATAAAAGTCATGCGTTAACTCCGTCGAAACCGGTCCGAAAAAAATCACTTTAAATCATTTTGTATTAAGTTAAATTATTTTAAAATTATCGGCTATGACCATTCCATCGGAAAATTGAATTTCAAGAGGAGTGTTCTTTTCAAGTTTATGAACACTGTTCATTATTTTTTTATTTTGAAAGACTACGCTGTATCCTCTTTTCAGTGTTGCCAGTGGAGAGAAGGCAGTAAATTTTTCTGTAATTGAATTGAAGCGGTGGGTGTTTGCGGTCATTACTTTTTCCATAGCACCATCAATAGAGGTCAATGAGAGAAATTTCATTTTTGAGGTAGAGATAATATTACCGATGGACTCTCTCAGAGAAGTTTCCCTCTCATCGAGAACTCTGTAGTACTCTTCGAGAAGAAGATAGGGGTTCTGAAAGAGAGGACGCGCCTCGATTCGCTTTAATCTTTCTGAAAAAATAGTAAATTTATGAGAAATAATTTGATCAAGATGTCTGCTGATCATTTCGAGCTCATCCATTTTTTCGCTGATGACAGGAAGAGCCAGTTTTGCAGCATCAGTGGGGGTGGCAGCTGCAACGTCGGCTACATCATCAGAGACAGGGTGATCAATTTGATGACCCACTGCAGAGATTACCGGTATGGGGGCTGCAGCAATTGCCCGGCAGACACTTTCGTCATTAAAGGCCATGAGATCTTCCATGCTGCCGCCCCCGCGACCAACGATTAAAAGTTCGCAGCCCCATTCGGGTTTGCTGATTTCGCTTATGGCTTCAACTATAGAAGCAGGAGCCTCTTCACCCTGTACAATGGCTGGTGCAATCAATAGCTCAACATGGGGGTATCGGTCGTGCACCTGTTTTAAAATATCTTTGAGTGCGGCTGTTCCCATTCCGGTGACGATACCTATTTTTTTCGGAATAGTGGGAAGCGCTCTTCTTTTTTCCGGGTTAATGATTCCTTCATTGAGGAATTTTTGACGAAGCTGCTGAATCTGCAGCCACAGTTTTCCTTTGCCGATTTCAATTATTTTTTTGGCGTTAAGGTTGTATTGTCCGCCCTGGTAATAGACAGAGATTGCTCCTGATACAAGCACTTCCATTCCCGATCGGGGTTTAAAATCGAGGTACTGGTTATAATATTTAAAAAAAGTACATTTTAAAATTGCTTTTTTAGACTGGGCTGTCGGGGCATCTTTATCTGTGAGGGTAAAGTAGGCATGTCCTGATGAAGGGTGTTCTTTGTAATCGAGCATTTCGCCTACGACGGATACATTAAGCAGCACACCATCATCAGAGATTCTCTCTTCAATAGCCCGGGTGAGCTCAAACACAGAAAGGGGTTTTGCCTGGTCAGCTGATTCCATAAACTCGAATTTATGAAACAGACAGTCAGGTCAACCACTTTGTATTATTTATGAAAAAAACAAGAAATACATAAAAGGCAGTAACGATAGAAATTAAAAGAAAAAATATTATCTTTGAATTGGATTGTTTTTTACAGGGCTGCTATTGAGTACCCGAAGAAATTTGTATCTTCAAGGGAAGGGAATTACATCGCGTTCGAAACGCAGATTTTTCTATCGGCAACAAAGGCGGCCTGATAATTCAAGAATTTTAATTTTGTGGATTACAGGGTGACTTTTGTTTTTATTAGTGTCAGTTATCATATGATTTCAACAAAAAGATTAAGCTTGAATTACGGCAACAGGTATTTATTTGAGAATGTTTCTATTCAGTTTTATACGGGCAACTGCTACGGATTGATCGGTGCAAACGGAGCGGGGAAGTCGACCTTTCTGAAAATTCTCAGTGGTGAAATAAAAGATTACTCTGGTGAAATTGAAATTATGCCGGGTAAGCGTATGTCGACTCTCAAGCAGGACCATTCAGCTTTTGATGAGGAAGAGGTTTTACCCTGTGTGATTATGGGTGATTCGGTGCTGACCGCTTTAATTAATGAGCGTGACGCGCTTTATGCAAAACCTGATTTTTCAGATGAAGATGGAATGAAGGCGGCCGATATAGAAGAGCAGATTGAGGCGCGCGGAGGATACCACGCAGAGAGCGAGGCCGGTAAGCTTCTGGCAGGTCTTGGAATTAAATCATCGTTTCATAATAAAAAAATGTCAACACTTACCATTGCCGAGAAGGTAAAGGTTTTAATTGCACAGGCTCTTTTTGGCCAGCCCGATATTCTGCTGCTTGATGAGCCGACCAATAACCTTGATCTGAAGGCGATTCAGTGGCTGGAAGAGTTTTTAATTGAGTATCAAAATACTGTGATTGTGGTAAGTCACGATCGTCATTTTTTAAATAAAGTATGTACCCACATGGCAGATATTGATTATGGAAAAATTTCCATATTTACCGGAAACTACGATTTCTGGTATGAGTCCTCTCAGCTTATCCGCAGCATTGAGCGTGACCAGAAACGCAAGGCTGAAGAGAAGGCCAAAGAGTTGAAAGACTTTATTGCCCGCTTTTCGGCTAACGCCTCAAAATCAAAGCAGGCCACATCAAGAAAGAAAGCGCTCGAAAAACTGGACCTCGGAAGTATGAAGGCATCGACCAGAAAATTTCCATTTATTGACTTTAAGCCAGAGAGAGAGGCCGGAAACAATCTTTTACTGGTGGAACATATTGATAAAACAGTGGATTCCCAGAAAGTATTAAACAATATTTCATTTGAAATTCAAAAGGGAGATAAAATCGCCTTTCTTGGAGACGAGATTGCCATTACTGCTCTTTTTGATATTTTAATGGAAGAGTCTCAACCTGAAAAAGGAAGTTTTGAGTGGGGAGTGACCACTTTGCGCAGTTACTTTCCGGCTGAAAACGGCAAATATTTTAACTCAGGAGAATTGAACCTTGTCGACTGGCTGCGCCAGTACTCCAAAGATAAAGACGAATCTTATATTCGCGGTTTTCTCGGCAGAATGCTTTTTACCGGAGATGAGTCAGGAAAGAAAACTTCGGTTTTATCTGGTGGTGAGAAGGTTCGAATGATGCTTTCACGTATGATGCTTTCAGGTGCGAATGTGCTTTTGTTTGACCGGCCAACGGCTCACCTTGACCTGGAAAGTATACAGGCTCTGAACGATGGCTTGATAAAATATAATGGAACCATTCTTTTTACATCGCCAGACCAGCAGTTTATTGAGACGGTAGCTAACAGGGTATTTGTTCTTGAAAATGGTTCACTGGCCATTCACGATAAAACGTACACTGAGTATCTGGAATCTCTTCAATAATAAAGAGGTTTTTATAAAGATAGTGTGGGCTTGAGATTTGATGGTTAAATCTACACCTTTACCTTAAAGACGGCTTTTTTAACCGTGGCAGGGTGGTCGGTTACGATACCAGGCATGTGCAGATCGTAAGGATAAAAAAGGGCAAACATTCCTTTTTTCAGTGTAAAAAAATCTTGCGCCGTCTGATAAAATGCCACATCGCGCGCACTGTTATAGGGCTCACTTAAAACTCCTTCTGCTGAGAGGGCAATTCCCATTTTTTCTTCGCCTGTTATCATGATTTGAATATCAATATTTTTTTCATGCGATTCGAGTCTGGCCTCATCTGCTTTTCTTGTTTTATATTCGCTGATAGAGAGGTTGATAAAATCCTTGAGTAGGGGGTATTTTCCTGTTTCATGTTTTTCCAGAGGGCTCTTTTGCAGGTATTCATAGACCGTTTTAAAATGAGGATTTACGGAAAAATATTTAGGCAAATTTTCAATGTAATCTATTATCATGACTTTTCTCTTTAATTATTTTGTATTTTTATTTCTGAACTATTTCAGTATATAATTATTTATACTACTTGGTCAACTCTTTTCGCTTGTTTTGTTGCGTTTTGTTTTATCTTTTATACTTAAATATTTTTATTTATATTAAATTTCGCTTTTAATTTTCTTATGTGGTATTTTTAATTTTGGGGCCTCACGTAGAGCCTGGTGTAAAGAGGCTATAACGAGCTGAAGAGTACCTTTAAATTGGGCATATGGATGAATTTTCATTAGTTTATAGAAAAGCCCCTAAACATGAGACTCTCAGGGTTCGATAATAAATTATCAAGAAATGAATTATGATGGATGAATGGATTATATATCTCTCTTTTGCCCTGACTGTTTCGCTTGCCACATTTGTCGGTTGGAGGGTTCATGTTTTAAGGGGCAGTAGCGAGGATAATTTCGCTACCCGTACAGATGATCATGAGAAAGATCTTCAGAGAAAAAAAAATCAGGAAAAATGGAAACAATTCGAAATTTCAGGGGCTGCAAAAACAGCAAAAGAAAAACCATTTGCTGGTGAAATATTTGATTACAAAGGTACCAGAATTTTTCATATTGACGGAACCTATACGGTAATTGATGGCGGAGTTTCCAGGAACTACTATGGTCATGAAAGACTGCCTGCGCTCTATCGAAGAATGATATTAGAGCTCGACAGCCATGCCATGAATGAAAAAAACAGTTATTTTTTAGAACAAAAAGAGGGTAAATATCTCGTTCGTTTTCCTGATGGTTCCAAGAAAAAATATTCCAGCTACAAAGCTATACCCGAAGATGTTAAAATTGCCATGAATGGCTGATTTGTAAAATCAGGGGCGTTCGCTCTCTTTTTTCAAATTCAAGGTCATCTGAAATGCTACAGAAATAATTAAAAGACCGATGGCCCAGATTCCTGCGGTAATGATAAATTCTGGCAAGGTAATGGAATATTCTGTGATGGTACCCATCGGTGAGGGAATAAAACCACCGATCACCAGTATCAAACCTTTGTCAATATAGGTAGCAAAAAAGATCAAAAGAGCTGAAAAAACAAGACCTTTTTGCATGGTTCTGGCTATTGAAAAACCGAGCACCGCAATTCCTGAAACCCCAAGAAGAGCTGAGGCCCAGGCCCAGGGAACCATTTTATGGTGTCCTTCGAGTCCGAAAAAAAGATAGGTGAGTGTCTCTTTGTGTGAAGGAATATTGCTGTAAAAAGCAGTAAAAAATTCCATTAAATAAAAGAAAATATTTACAATCATGCCATATAACACTATTTTTCCAAGTGTATTATACACTTTCGGGTCAAATTTGTAGTTGTTTGTGGCCTCCTGTAATTTAAATAAAAGAATTAAAAGCGCAGGCCCTGATGCAAATGCAGATGCCAGAAACCGGGGAGCCATGATAGCGGTAAGCCAGAGATGTCTTCCAGGTAATCCTGAGTATAAAAATGCGGTAACAGTATGTATCGCAATCGCCCAGGGAATAGAGAGATAGGTGAGATTCCGCAGCCATTGTGGGGCAGGGGCTTTACTTTGAATGATTCCTGTTGTTTTCCATGCAATAATTAAATTAAGTAACAGATATCCTGTAAGAACCAGCATATCCCAGAAAAGCATGGAGCCGGGAGTCGGGTGGAGCAGAATATTCAGAAATCTCTGGGGTTGACCCATGTCAGCCATGATGAACAGGCCCGACATAATTACCGCAGCAACAGCCAGCCATTCACCCAGAACAATCACCGGTCCGAATTTTTCATAATGATGAAGATAGTAGGGAATTACCAGCATGACAGCGGAGGCTGCGACACCAACGAAAAAAGTAAAGTTGGCTACATAAAATCCCCAGCTGATATCCCGGCTCATTCCGGTTATAGTTAACCCTTCACTCAGCTGATAACGGTATGTTGCAACTGCTGTAAGAATAATTCCAGCTAAAAAGAGAAGCCATAGTTTAAATTTTTTTGATCCTTTGAAACCTTGTTCTATCATAACTTTCCTCTTATTTCAGCTTAAATAAAAAACAGCTGGCCCTGTTCCCAGCTCTACTTTTCTTCTTTCTGAAGGGTATTTTTCGAGTAATTGACGTATCTCTGATTCAGGGTCATTTAAATTACCAAACACAATGGCCTTTTCTTTGCAGTTTATTACACAGAGAGGTTCTTTGTTATCAGCGATTCTTTCTGCGCAAAAATTGCATTTTTCAACCACTCCGATAGTTCTTGTGGGGTAGCTGCTATTGATTTTATCAAGACCTGATCTCGGGTTTTTATAGTTAAAGCTTCTCGATCCGTATGGACAAGCCGCCATGCAGAAACGGCAGCCTATGCAGCGGTGATAATCCATCATGACAATACCATCTTCACTACGCTTCCATGTTGCCTGGGTGGGACATACACGAACACAGGAGGGTGTATCGCAATGGTTACACAGAGTTATATAAGGTAAATTGTTTTCATTTTTTTTATAAGGAGAGACTTTTTCTGGAAAAAGTGTTTGTTGATTCTCTTTCCAGATCCATTTGACTTCATTTTTTTTATCATGGTGATCTGGAACGTTATGCGCCTCATGACAGGATGTAATACAGTCGGTGCAGCCCTCTTTGCACTTTTTAGGGTCAATTGCCATTCCCCAGCGTACACTATTTTGGCTGGAGAGTTGTTGTTTTTCATCTGCATGCAAAGAAAAAACACGGCTTCCTGCTGTAGCAAGAATGGTTCCGATTGCTCCCAGTTTTATAAACTCTTTTCGCGATACTTTTTTTTCAAGTATATCGCTTTCACTGAACATTTCAGCTTTCACTTTTTTTTCTTCTATCAGTTTATTGTTTTTCATGAAAACCCTCATTAGATGATTTTTCGGCAATTTGCGGATCATTGTGACAATCAAAACAATAGAGACGAACGGTAGCAGCTTCGTGGCAACTGTCACAAAACTGCTGTTTGTTTTGATGGCAACCCAGGCATGTTCCGGTTAAACTTTTTTTAAAAGTGATACCTTTTGAGTTTGTATACTCTCTGTTATTCTTGCGTACTACATCGTCACGCCATTCATGAAGAAGTTTCATGTGGTTGGATCTCATGTACTCCCGGCTCTCCACGCACTCTTTTTCTGTCGTTTGCAAAACAGGGTTGGGTAATTCACTTCCTTTGATCATGTTTTTCCAGAAGGGCATGGTAAATACCAGTAGAAAAACAGATAAAAAAATTAAAGTCAGTTTTTTATTGTAAAGGGTAATCATACTGCTGCCTCACTTTCGGAAGGTGGTAAAACAAGATCATCTCCTCTCAGGTCGACACTTCTTTTCTTTTCACCTTTCATAATTAATGAGTTACCGAGCAGCTCATGCAGTCCACTTACTGATACCTCAGGTACCCAGTAGTTCATAAGCGGAGGAAGTGCCGCACGGTCGATAGCGCAGATGGCCGTCAGTAAATTAACATCATGCTTTTCTTTTACAAATTTCACAGCGCTTGCACGGGCGTAACCTCCACGAAGTCTTGTTTCCATGTATTCGTTTGTATTTAACCCTGACCCTGATCCGCAGCAGAAAGTTTTTTCTCTGATCGTATCTTCAGGCATTTCAAAAAAATTATTGGCTACATTGTTTATAATATAGCGGGGCTCTTCGTACATTCCCATTCCCCGGGCAACATTGCATGAGTCATGAAAGGTTATTTTTCTGTGATCATTTCTCGATTTGTCAATATTGAGTTTTTTATTTTTAATCAGATCGGCTGTAAATTCTGCAATATGAACAAATTTGGTCGCAGATGCATGTTCAAAAACAGTTCCCGTAACAGGAGATACAGGAGTTTGTAAAAAATCAGCTGGGCCGGTGAGGGTATTCATATATTGATGCACAACTCTCCACATGTGACCGCACTCGCCCCCGAGCATCCACTTAACTTTTAATCTTTTAGCTTCACTGTAGAGTTTGGAATTTAATCTTTTCATCATTTCATGCGAAGTGAAAAGTCCAAAGTTTCCCCCTTCTGAAGCATAGGTACTCAGGGTATAATCAAGACCGATATGTTCAAATAAAAGCAGATAACCCATCATTGTAAAAATTCCAGGGTCGGCAAAAAAATCAGCTGAAGGGGTAATAAATAAAACTTCTGCCCCTTTGCGGTTGAATGTCGGGTTAACTTTTACTCCTGTAATGGATTCAATGTCTTCCACCAGAGATGCCACACTGTCTGTGATGGCATGAGGCTTTAAACCAATATGATTGCCGGTGATAAAACTGTTTGATGCCGGCTCCACTATCCAGTTGATGCCGACACCTACTTCATGCATCATTTCACGCGCATGCATTGTTATTTCTGCGGTGTCTATTCCATAGGGACAAAATACTGAGCATCGACGGCATTCTGTACATTGGTAAAAATATTTGTACCACTCTTTTAAAATATCTTCGCTCATTTCCCGGGCACCGGCAAGTTTTTTCAAAAATTTACCGCTATTGGTGAATTCACCACGGTATACTGAACGCATCAATTCAGCTCTGAGAACGGGCATATTTTTTGGGTCACCCGTTCCAATATAAAAATGACATTTATCTGCGCAGGCTCCGCAACGAACACATATATCCATGAAGAGCTTCAGCGAGCGAAATTTTTCAAGTCTGTTTTTAAAACCTTTTTTAATGGTCTCTTTCCAGTCAGGCAGTAGTTTCCAGTCCTCTTCCTGCGGGTCCCATTCCCGCGGATTGGGAAGATCCAGAATAGTTACGCCTTTTGCTTTTTCTCCGTAACAATAGGTGCCAGGATCAAAGCGAACAGGAGTATTATACCATGCAGTTTCCGGCAGAGAGTATTTAACTTTTTTAAGCTCTTCTTGTGGTGGTAATTTTGCCATAAAAAATTCCTTATTTTACATTTTCCTGCGAATTGTCATTTTCCACAGGTAAACCGGCAGATTTCATCATCTCTTTAAAATCTTCTTCATACTCTTCATAGGTATGAACTTTTACATCGTAGTTCCATGGATTTACATGACGAATTCGTCTGCTGTTGGCCGCAATATTTCTCGTCGGTGAAAAGAAGATTCCGCCCATATGCATAAGTTTACTGAATGGAAAGTAGATAAATAGAGATGATACGAGAAAAAGATGAACAAAAAGAAGTGGATCGATATTTTCCGGTATTACAGGATGAAAAGTTACCAGCCCCATTGTCATAGCCTGAATGGAAATAATATCTACCCGTGTAATGTATCGCATTACCATTCCGCTTATTGCAATAAATAATATAAGGAACAGGGGTATATAGTCTGCCGGTAAGGATATATATCGGATGCTAGGTAGAAGAACTCTTCGGGCAAGCAGTATCGTTACTCCCATTACAAGGGCAAGGTCAGTAAGATATAATACAGGAACCGCGACCTGAAGCATTCCATCAAAAGATTCCAGAAGTTGAATAATTTGCGGAACAGGTTGAATAAAAAATCTCAGGTGACGAACTGCTATAAAAAGAAAACTGTAATGAAACATTAAACTGAATAACCAGAGTGATTTTTCAGGACCGTATCCGGGAGTTTCATTATTGCTATAATGTTTGGTATTTCTAAATAGAGATCTGAAAAAAAGTACTTCCATGGCCATTCTGCCGATTACTGAAATCGTTCCTGCAGGGCTTTCGAGTTTATTTTGTTTAATCCATTTCAGGGACTCGGCCTGCCCGGTAGTGGTCGTAATATTAAAAGGAACAGGCGAAGAACTCCAGTCGATGATTTTATAAATAAACCCTGCCATAAAAATAAAAAATGCACTATATGGAAAAATTATTCCAAAAAAGGAGTGCATATTCCCCGTTGATGTTGTCATGTAAACCATCACAGAAAGGATAAAGGGAAGTAAAAATGATATAATTATTTTCATGTTGACTCCTGGAAATTTAGTATTTTAGAAGGGCATGCGGTATCAGGTGCGAGTCCGGCAAATTGGCCGCTGTTAATTTCTGCGATTTTTATCTGATAAATTTTTTCACGGGACTGGCTGTAATTGTTTGCAGCATCAAGAATCATATTATCGATAGCACGGTGAAGAAAAAAGATTTTTTCAATAGAGATATCCGTGCAGCATTCTAACTCTTTTTCAATTATATTTTTCAGATCATAAAAAAATGAGAGAGCATCATTGATATTATTGCTGTTCAATGCTTTGATTCGCATAATTTCAAAGGTTGAGAATTTACTGCTGTTGCTTGTCAACGCATCTATAAGCTCGTTTAAAAGTTTTGTATAGTTGTCACTGATTGCCCTTGTCATCGGGTTTTCATAAGATATCCGTTTAGAAAATCGGTGGTTGTCCGAAGAAAAGGTAGAATCCAGCCATTTTTTTAATATATTCTCTTTATTGTTTGCAATAAATTGCGACAGATTTATCTCTGAGAAACATTTTTTTTCCATAAAATTTTGCCTGGATTATCTGGTAAAATAGTAGATCCTGTTGAATGTATACAAGAGAGCATTCAACAGGATGGGTAATTTATACGCAACCGGTAGGCTTTGGTAATCCTGCATACTTACAAGCTTGCTTTGCCGGACCTTCAGGGAAAAGTTCATAAAGATATTTATTATTACCTTTTTCTTCTCCAAGTTTTTTGCCAATTGCCTTGGTAAGAACACGTATCATAGGAGCGATTTGATATTCATCATAATATTCTCTGAGAAAATGTATAACTTCCCAGTGTTGTTCTGTCAGGTCCATTTTTTCTTTCTGGGCCATGAATGTTGCGAGGTCTTCATTCCAGTCATCCAGATTAAGAAGATAACCCTCTTCGTCTATTTCATATCCTTTGCCGTTGAATTCAAGTGTTGCCATGTCTCCTCCATTTTTGTGTCAACTGTAATAGAGAGTGCTGGTTTGGCAAGTAAATTATTACATCGTAATATTCTTATGAATATTTTTTGTTTTTATAAATAAAAGGTTTCGTTCCAATAATCATTTTTATAATCAATGTTTTTATTTAAATTTTTTAAATTATTAAAATGAGTTTTGCAATTGAAAATGGAATAGAAATTCATATATTGTTTGAGCATGATATTATGAATAACCAGGATAAAAGAAATGCATATATAATAGAACTAACATGAAAAGAAAACTCAAGGAGATGATCATGGCAGGGGGTAAATGGTATAAGGAGGGTATTCAGGGTCTGATTAAAAAATCCGGGCTGAATAAAATCAACCCGGAATAATGAATAGAATATTTTTTATAATTGATTTGCAGGAACTCCGGCAGGGCGATTGGCACCCGGAGTGTTGCATGCCATGTCAAGTGTGGTTCCGGATCCTGCATATACAGAATCGAGTGTCACTCTCAGATTATGCAGATCTTCACAGCTGTCATAAAGCAATTGAAGAGAATAGTTCATATTATGAACCCCCATGCTTTGATCTGAGTTTGAAAGTAATTCAAAATTCCATATTGCCTGAAGCAGTCTGGTTGAGTAAGGAGCATTTGTTAAATCATTTACTGAAGGCAACGTGCCTGTGTATGATTTGATGTTACATTTTTTTACCATTGTGTTATTCCAGTTAATGGTGCCTGCTGTGCCTCCGTTAACAACTGATAGTGTGTTCAATAGTCCATACACTGTTTGAATGAACCCACTGCAGCCTGTTGCAGGGTCAGCCAGTTTAACAAGAATGGCATCCATTTTGTCTGCTGGTTTAACAGGAACCCCGGTAAGATTTGAGGTAAAGTAAAAGCGGTCTGTACGTTTGTAACCAGTGACATCTGATGCAAGGGCAGGCTGAGCAGCAGAAATTGTTACGGGACCAGCTGAAGCAACCGGATTATGACAACCTTCGCATCCTCCCAGATTGGCCCTTCGTCCATCTGCAACCGGTCCGGTAATTTGCCAGGTGTGTCCTGCAATATAAGAAGACATATGAGACATCATATCTGTTCTCAAGGTCATATGACATGAAACACAATTGGCTCCATCCATGGTGCTGTGCTGGCTGTTGGAATATTGCTTCATTGCATACATGGAACCTGCTCCTTTATACGAGCCGGTCAGGGTATCTTTTTGAACACCTATACTGACATCTGATTCTGCACCATGATGGGGGCTGAAGCTTCCCATGGTAACCACAGTTGCTGCAGTGGGTAAACCTGCTGTATCAAGGGGCTGTAATTGCGATGAAATTCTTCCATCAGATGAGCTGCAATGCTCTGTGCGTCCTTTGGTTAAGCGTGCCTCGTGACAGGAGATGCATGTATTGCCGCGGGACTTGGAATAGGTTACACCGGTTTGGGTCGTTACCTGTGTTCCATTTGCAACCCGCAAAGAGAGGTTTCCGTTTTCATGGGGATTATGGCAGGTGAAACAACCAGGAGCAGAGGCCCTGGGCAATAGTTCGTTGGCACGTACCTGATCTACAGAGATTCCCTGTGAGGCAGCCAGAGAGTCATATACTCCGGTAACTTGATTTACAAAACCGTCATGAGTATGGCACTGCTGACAGTTGCTGCCATTGGCATAGGTAGCCACGGAACCGGCCCAGTACCAGAAGTTGCTGATGGCTTGTTGTAATATATTGGTTGAGGTAATTGGATCCCAGGTATACCATGAATCAATTACAGGTACACGCTGGCCATTGGCTTCGACCCCATCATGGTAGGTCAGCCCTGCAGAAAGAATTTTTTTTCCGACATCGGTGGTGCCACTGTGGCAGGTCATGCATTGGCCTGTAGAGTTTGCAGAGTTGGTTGCATTTGCCTGGTTTTGTCCGCAACTTTGTAAAATTATGGAAATGAAAATTACTGATAGTAATTTAGTAATAACCCTTAAAGGGATTTTGTTTAAATGATAATTCATATTTTCTCCTGAAATATTTTTTTAACCGGTTGTTCCGGATTATGGTTTTGATTTTGCCTCAGAGTGTGACCTCTTCAGAGGCTGTTTTGTTCAGGAGGGGATAAAGTGGGGTTGCGCCGGAATAGATTTGTAATTGTGGTTCGTAAAAGAGGCGTGCACTGTTTTTAGTCGGGGATAGAGTAAAATATGTTGCTCTGGACCATTATGGTATTCTGATTTCACAACTGTTTTTATCGAGGTTGTGTTTTCTGCTGGAATCATGGATTTTAGATCACCCAGAATAGTTTCTTCTGATTTCTGGTCTTGTGTATCATTTTGTGCGGGGCCCTGACCAATAAAATTACCGCAATAGGTCGAAGAAGATTTATGAATATGAGAAGAATATGAGGAAAATACCCCTGCCAGATAAAACAAGACAAATATTAACATTAAAATATTTCTCATAAGACTCTTGATTCTTGCGACGCTATTTTTTAAAAGTGAGGGTTGTCAAATGAAATTATTTGCATTTATTATTTGCATTTAATTCTGTACTTAACCGTAAGACTTTTTTTGAAACGATTATTTTGTAAAAGGAAACTTTTGATTGGCTTTTTTTAATGTTTCAATAACTGTCTTCAGATCTTCTTTTGTGTGAACAGCTGATACAGAAAGACGTAAACGATCCTGTTTTTTTGCAACAGCAGGGTAGGGAACCGGGTTAACAAACACATTGTTTTCATGCATAAATTTTGCAACATGACGCATTTTTTCGCTGTTACCGATTACGACAGGAGTGATTGCTGTTTCAGCGTTACCAATATCAAACGAGTTTTTTTTCAGTTCACCATGGAAGTATTTAATATTTTCCCAGAGTTTTTTATGGTGAGATGAGTCATTCATCAGAATTTCAAGCGCAGCATTTTGAGCGGCAACCTGCGGGGGTGTAGGAGAGGCTGCAAAAAGATAGGCTCTTGAATAATATCTCATATACTCAACGACAGATTTTTTTGCTGCAACGAAGCCGCCAATGCCGCCAAGTGATTTGGAAAACGTTCCCATGACAAGATCTATTTTCCCTTCCAGATTGTAATGCTCCGTTGAGCCTCTTCCCGTTTTTCCAAGAACTCCGGTTGCGTGCGCTTCGTCAACCATCAGTTTTGCCTTGTATTTTTGTGTAAGTTCATAAATTTTATCAAGCGGAGCAATGTCTCCATCCATGGAGTAAACGCCCTCTACAACAACCAGTCTGTCGCCATTGTTGTTCATGGTTTTTTTAAGAACCCGTTCAAGAGATTCAAGGTTATTATGAAGAAAAGTGGTAAGTTTTGCTCCTGAAAGCAGGGCTCCGTCAATTATTGAGGCGTGAGAGAGTTTATCCAGAATGATTGTATCTTTGGGGCTTAAAAAACATGATAAAATACCCACGTTGGTTGCATATCCTGAGGGATAAATAATTGCATCTTCTGACCCTTTTAATCGAGCCAGGTTTTTTTCAAGTTCTCTATGAACATCGTAATAACCAGAAAAATGTGGGGGCGACCCGGCGCCTGTTCCATATTTTTCAACTGCTTTGATTGCTGCTTCTTTTACTTTGGGGTGGTCATTTAATCCAAGATAAGAGTTTGAACCCATCATGATCATGGTACGGGGTTTGCCTGTCACAGGATCTTCAATGGTTACCTCGCGATTATTTGCGGTCAACATGACTCGCCTTGAAAAATTATACCCTTGATCTGCAAAATAGCCTAATGATTCATAAAAGTCGTCTGTCCATGCAAAAATATCGGGTTTTTCCCGGCGCTGAATGACAAAGTCCGCAAGTGTTCGTTCATGAAATGGTTTATCAGATAGTTTTTTCTGGTGATCTCTTTCTATCATTGGTACTCCAAAATCGGCAGAGCAAATTTATATATGCATCTTGTTGTTTGGTCGTCGATATAGCGTCAAGATGAAAATATGTTTTCAAACTTTGCTCCTGATGAAATCCTGTAACCGTTGCTGAAATCTATGGCCGATAATTTCTTTTTTCCTTCGGGTTGTATCTGATTTACGGGAATAAACTTTTGATCACCACATTCTACCCAGAGCAGGTTGTTTTCTGTGGAGCCAATAGCGCCAGGCTGGTTAGGTGTGAATTTTTTATATTCACTCAGGGGAATCTGTGTATCTATCGTCAGTTTCATTTTTTTATTCTGAAAGTGGGTAAATACGCCCGGTCTTTCCTGAAGCGCTCTGAATTGGTTACGTAGTTTCAGCATGGGTTCATTCCATTCTATCTGGCCCATGGAGGAGTCAAGTTTTGTGCAGTGCGTTGCATCGCTTTCTTTTTGAGGAGTCTCTTTCAGCTGGTTCTGGCTGTATTCAAGAAGGGTTAAAGGTGCTATCTGCAGCAGTTGGTCCATAAGTTTTTGTGTCAATGATGAAGTAGTATCTTCATCAGAAACAGATAGAGATGTCTGTTTAAGTATGCCACCTGCATCAAGCTGATAGACCATTTTTTGCAGAGTCCAGCCTGTCCTGGAAAATCCGTTTAAAAGTGTGTATTCAATAGGAGAAGCCCCCCGAAGTAAAGGAAGAAGACTTGCATGAAAATTCAGAGTGCCCATCTTTGCCGACGATATTATTTTTTCGGGAATAATTTTTCCATAGGCAAATACGGTATGAAACATAACCTGATATTGCTTCCATTCAGAGAGCAGATCATCGCATTTTTTCAGAGATGCAGGGGTATAAACCGGAATATTATTGCGTAGTGCAACAACTTTTACAGGGGTAGGGTCTGATTCAGCAGAGCTTCTTCCTCTGTGTACACGGGGCTTGTCTTCCTGGGTAACAACAAATTTTATATTAAATTTTTTATCTTTAATCAGCTCTTCCAGAAGCAAAGATGATATATAAGGAGAACCCCAGAATGAGATACTTACAGGTTCATCCATCTTGTTTCGTGTAACACAGCCTGAACTGTTTCAGGCGAGGTCGAGGCCCGTAAACTGTTCTTCCAGTTCATCAGCCTTGGCTGCCACATAAAAGAGAGACTTCACAAAACGCTGAGGATCCATATCTTTTAAAAACGTAGCCTGGTGCATAATCAGTGATTTTTCATTAAACAGAGCAATTGCTCCGTAGGTAAGAGTTGTATTTAAATTTAAAGCTTCTTTATAAAGTGCAGGATTCTCGTTTTCCAGTTTGCAGATTACCGAATAGTAACTGACCATTGGATCACCCGACTCATCTGTATCAAGAACAATCCATACTCTTTGATGTCGGCCCCCCTCAAACTCTATATTGGTTGAGTATTCGCCATCACTCTCTTTTTTAAAATCGAGTTTCAGTTCGGTTCCCACGGCGCTAATAAATCCATCAAAAAGTTCCAGCATAAAAAAGAAGTAGCGCAACTTGACAGAGAGTCAACCATTTTTCTTTTCTTATTTTTACACTCTTCTGACTTTTGTTATAAACCATAATTGACAAGGTGCTATATTATTTTCAGATGGAAGCCGGCAGAAAAATGGCAGACGACTCTTATCAATTAATTGAAAACCTTATCAACAAATATAACACACCGGTTCCCCGATATACCTCGTACCCTACAGCGGTAGAGTTTCAGCATCAATTCAATGAAGAAGATTTTTTCAGGGCGATCTCTGGCATGAGACCTGAAAAACCGGTCAGTATATACATTCATATACCTTTTTGTGAGGTACGCTGCCACTATTGCGGTTGCAACGTGATTATCAGCCGCAGAAAAGATATGATTGACTCTTATCTTGATGACCTGATGAAAGAAATAAAATATAAACTCTCCTTTATTAAGCATCAGCCAGATGTTGCCCAGATTCATTTTGGAGGCGGCACACCCAATTTTCTGCGCCCATCTGACTGGAAGAGGCTGATTTTGTTTATACAGAATAACTTTAACATTCTGCCCGGGTGTGAACAGAGTATTGAACTTGATCCCATGATGATGGACCGAGATTATCTGCTGATGCTGAAAAATACCGGGTTTAACCGCGTGAGTTTTGGCCTGCAGGATGTGAACGAGAAAACCCAGGTTGCCGTAAATCGTATTCAAGACATGGAAAAACTCAATGACCTTTTTAACTATGCGCGCGAGCTTGAGTTCTCGTCCATTAATGTTGACTTTATCTATGGACTTCCTTACCAGACTCTTGAAAGTTATCAAAAAAATATTGAATGGATTTTAAAATACAGACCAGATCGAATCGCAATGTTCAGTTATGCCCACCTTCCCCAGAGAATGCATCATCAACGCAACATGGATAGTGAAACCATGCCCGATGCCACAGAAAAACTGAAAATATATTTAAATGTAAGGGAAAAACTTCAAAACAACGGATATGTTGCCATCGGTATGGACCATTACGCTCTTCCTGCCGACCCGCTCTCTGTCGCACTGCAAGAAAAAAGTCTGCACCGGAATTTTATGGGCTATGCAACGCAGGGCGATGTCGATATGATTGCCTTTGGCCCCAGCGCAATATCTCATATAGGTGACGTGTTTGCCCAGAACCATGTAAAACTGCGCGCCTATGAACACTCGGCCCGTGAACGGGAAAAACTTTTTGAAAAAGGATACCGCATGGGCGGCGAAGACCAGATGAGAAACCACCTTATTCAATCGATCATGAATAATCTTTATGTGGATATTCCCCGTTTTGAAGAGCGCTGGAAAATATCATTCTGGAACCATTTCGCCCTTGAAAAAAACAATCTTGCCCATTTTACAGAAGAAGGATTGCTGCTTCTTTCAGACTCTGAAATTGAGGTAACAGAAACGGGAAGGCACGTTGTGCGTCATATAGCAGCTGTCTTTGACGAATACCGGCGTAAAGCTGCAGATAGTTCACGGGAAATACGTTTTTCAAAAGGAATTTAAAAGCCTGTATTACCTCTTTTGCCACCTGCATATTTAACCTCTGATTATAATTTTTTTAATTTTTTTGCTCATCTGCTGAGAATTTCTATCGAACTTGTTTCATTTGCCCTTGCCCTTTGTAATTTATCTTATAGATAAAAAGGGGCCTGAAAAATATTTGTCTGCGCAAAATTTCACCTGTGCCCCTGGCTGCGGCCGTTGCCCGGCCTTCGCCACCCCATTGAATAGAAATAGAGCGAGAAAAATCTTTTTTTGGGCGTTTTTTTATAAAAAATAGAAAAAAATGACCCATTTTTGAAAAAAAAGTGACCTCTTATCTCTTATTTTTTCTCTTCATTTACATGAATAAATTAAACTCTATGAAAAAATCAACCAGATTAAAACTCTTTTTTATATTAACATTTTTTTCAGCAGCAATACTCTCTTTTTATTGTTCCAGTAACCAGCCCGTAAGCGGTGGCGCTGTGGTCTGCGGTGATGGTCTTTGTGATGGCTATGAAACTACAGCAAATTGCCCCGCCGATTGTGCTGCTGGCGCGGCAGCAGCTTGCGGCAATGGAACTTGCGAAGTATCAGAAACAAACACCAGCTGCCCAGCAGATTGTACGATAACCACTTGCGGTAATGGAACCTGTGATGCTGCAACAGAAACCACCGCAAATTGCCCCGCCGATTGCGGGGGAGGCGGTGCAGGGGGGTTTGCAGCGGCAACAGCAGCCCCGGGGACATGCGTAAATACTCAAAATGCAAACCCAAATGGTGCTAATCAGGGTTATACAGTTTCACAACCGGGGCAGCTGAGCCATAACCCGGGTGAAGATTGTCTCACTTGCCATACGGCAGGTGGTTCTGCGCAGGCAGCCATCTGGACCATTGCAGGTACCATTTATACGGGCCCAAACTCAATAACCCCAGCCGGTAACCGACAAATTCAGGTTACCGATAATACACCCGCTGCAAATGTAATAGCTGTATTGCAGGCAGATGATTGCGGCAATTTTTATGCAAATAGTGCAACCGTACCTGTAGCAACAGGCGCCGCCAAGCTGAAAATTGAAAGCCAGGATCTAAATAACGTAACCATTATGCCGATGACTGGGCCACTGACAACCGCTGTTGACGGCAGTTGCAACAAGGCTGGTTGTCATAAATCAGCTGGTCAGGGTGTAGTATATTGATGTAATGAAAATATTACGAGTGCTTGATTTCATTATTTGAATGCAATAATTAAATTCAATAAAGTGTAGGGCAAAAATAAATATATTTTAATAATATAACGGACTAATTTTTGTGAGGAGAAAAAAACTATATGATAAAAAAAATATCCATTAAGTTATCAATAATGAATAAAATATTGATAACTCTATTGGCTCTGGCAGGGCTAATGTTCTATGCAGGGTGCAGCAGCCAGCCGGCGCCTGTATCGGGTGGAACATCTGCTGCGGTGGTTTGTGGTGATGGTGTTGTTGCCGGTACTGAAGCGTGTGACGATGGAAACACGGTAACAGAGACAGCTTGTGCATACGGTTCAGCTACTTGTACAGCCTGTGACGCGACCTGCGCAACCGTGTTGAATTTAACCGGTTCAAGATGCGGTGATACCGTTTGCGATGCAGTAGAAAATAATACCTCTTGCCCGGCAGATTGTACCATAGCAACTTGCGGTAATGGTACTTGCAATGCCCCCACAGAGACCAATACCAACTGTCCGGCAGATTGTCCGGTGTGCGGTGACGGAATTGTTGCCGGTACTGAAACATGCGACGATGGAAATACAGTAACCGAGACAGCTTGCCCTTATGGTACAGCTACCTGCACAGCGTGCAATGCAACTTGTGGCGTAGTATTAAATTTAACAGGCTCTTTTTGCGGTGATGGTGCATGTAACACCGGAAATGGTGAAACACTTGCTTCATGTTCGGCAGATTGTACCCCTGCGGCAGCAATCGCAGCAACAGGTACAGCACTACAGTGCCCAACGAATGCGTCGATACCTGTAACCGGCAGAACCACATCACAACCTGGCAATTTCAGCCACAATGCTGGTCAAAACTGTATGCAGGCAGGTTGCCACGTGGGTAACAATGTTGCTGCAACCGCATTATGGAAAGTGGCTGGTACCATATATATGTCAGCAGTTTCTACCATGCCGGCAGGTAACAGAAAGGTTTTAATTGTAGATGGTTTAAATAATAATTTGTTTATTCAAACCGATGATTGCGGAAACTTTTATGACTCTACAATGATCTTTACTCCGGCTGCTGGTGCTGGTGCTTACCATGCCTTTACTACTGATACCAATCAGTTGATCAATGGTACCATGAACCAGGCTCTGAATGCAACCTCTGATGGTGCTTGTAACAGCTGCCATGGTATTTCACAGTCGAAATTGTGGTAATACCTGAAAAAGTGCGTTAGCATTTTTTTATTTGTTCTCTGATTCCGATGGGCCCAAACGGCCCATCGGAAATTTCTCTCTCTTTATAGGCAGTTTTATATTTTCTATAGGTAATCTTTTTTTGTCAGAACAACAGGCACCACCAGAATATTTCTCAAGCAGTTTAAACGGCTCTTCAGATGTTTTCAGGGAATAAATCTTTTTGAGTAAATCATTGTAAAAAATCGCGGCGGCAGAAAGAGATAAGTTCTCCGGGGCGGAATTTCCGCCCCAATGGAACTACCCGAAAGTAAATCCGATCGGCCTGCAAAAAGTTTTAATTTTTTTTAAAACTGTTCGAAATCCGAGGTCTTTAGATCCCGTTTTTTTTCGGCCGATTTAACTTCGGGGTTAATGATGTCGTGATGCTCCGTTTGTTTTACAGAATTATTAAAGTGGCTTCTGGGTTGTTTGTGATCCTGGTTTTGCTGTTTTTTTGCGGCAATTTTTTGCGCCCCGTCAATTTTAAAAAAGCTGATCAGATCGCGAAGTGATTCTACAGAACCTGCAAGCTCTTCTGCTGTAGCGGCCAACTCTTCTGCCCCTGATGCATTCTGGTTGGTTACAGAGTCGAGCTGGCTCATGGACTGGTTGATTTGTTTTACACCGCTTGCCTGCTGGTCAGAGGCTGCGGTGATCTCTTCTACAAGATCTGATGTTTTCTGTATTCCCGGAACAATCGATGCAAGAATGGTTCCAGCTTTGTTGGCGATATCTACACTGTCTACTGCGAGAGTTGTGATCTCTTTTGCCGCGACCTGGCTTCTTTCGGCAAGTTTTCGAACCTCTGAGGCCACGACCGCAAAACCCTTTCCATGTTCTCCTGCGCGTGCTGCTTCGATGGCGGCATTCAGGGCAAGAAGATTGGTGTTATACGAAATATCCTCGATCATTTTAATTTTTTCTGTAATCTGGTTCATTGCCTTGACGGTATTGTTTACTGCGGTTCCACCCTCTTTGGCCTCATTTGCAGCCTTGATTGCAATGTTCTGTGTCACCTTGGCGTTTTCGGCATTCTGTGTAATACTTGCGGTCATCTCTTCGACTGCAGCGCTTGTCTCTTCGACACTGGCTGCCTGCTCGTTAGAGCTCTGGCTCATGCTTTGAGCGGTAGAGCTCAGCTGCTGGGCGGCGCTTCCTACGTTGTCGGTATGACTGTTTACTTTTGCGAGGATTTCAGAAATTTTTGAAGTCATATCATTCATTGCGTGCAGCATCTGTCCCAGTTCATCCTGGTTTCTGGAGTCGATTTTGACGGTCATATCTCCGTCAGACATTTTTTTGATGGCATCGAGCGCCTGGCCTGTCGATTTGCCAATTAAAGCAGAGATGAAAATTCCCAGAATGGCTGAAGCGATGATACCTGCGATGATAAAGGTAATCATGGTCATCACTGTTGTATTGGCAAGTTCTGTGTTATGGTCTGATGTGTTTTTTGCTGCATCAAGGTTCAGTTGCATGATTCTTTGCAGAATATCGTTCACAGCAAGAGCTGCTTTTTTTGCATCTGTATCTAAAATATTTTCGGCCTCTTTCAGTTTTTTTCTTTCTACCAGCTCTTTTATTCTTTTTTGTTGTTCGCGGTATACTTTTAATTTTTCAAGATATTCATTAAATATTTTTTCATCATTTTCATCAATATAGGTTTTTTCGTAGGCTTCAATATCTTTATCGATCATTTCTTTGAGTTCTTCAATCGTCTTCAGAGCTTTTTCAGCCTCAGAGGCTGAGGCTGAAAAAACATAATCACGCAGATTGATTCGTATTCTTTGAAAGTTGTTCGAGATTCTGCCTACGAGTCCTAAAGGAACAGCAGTTTTTTCATAGAGAAAGGTATCAGCGTTGTCGATGGTTCGTATGGATTGAATACCCAGAACTCCAATAGCAAATGCGATGAAGGCAATCACTGCAAAACCCGATAAAAGTTTTGTTCTGATTTTTAAGTTATAGTACCACTGCATAATTTCCTCTTTTTACTTGTTAAACATGATTTTTATATTATACTTCTCTTTTAACAGCTTGGCTTTCATTTTCTTTAAAAAACCATATTTTCTTATTTTTTAATAATAATATAAATATTTATAATTATATATTCTACAATAGCTAATTTACAATATCGGCATATAGTAGATATGTAAATTGAATAATGTCCTGAGATTTCTAATAAAAAATGTAAAGAAAAAAGTAAGTAGAAAAACTTTTTATGGAGCCTTATATAAAATCAATTTTAAATAAAAAAAACTTTAAATAGGGCATTATACCGCTGTCGCTGCTGACAGGGTGATCCAGATCTGCGCCATGTCTGTAAATCTGGGTCAGGTTTCGGCCGCTTGCGTCAGCTGCTTCAAGAATTGCTTGAAGAAATTCTGCCTCAGATACCCGTGAAGAGCATGATGCCGTGGCAAGATATTGTCCATGGCCGAGTCTCTCCAGTGCCAGCTGGTTCAGTTTTTTATAGCTTTCTAAAGCGGTAGAAACCGCAGCCTGTGAGTGGGCAAATGCAGGAGGATCGAGTAGAATTATGTCGTATTTTCCTTTACCGGGATCTTTACGGTTTTTTTCAATGACAGGCAGAGTTTCGATATAGGTAAAAAGATCGGCTGCAAGGTAGGTGGTTTGATCATCTTCCTGGTTATTCAATGCATGGTTCTGACGGGCCGCCTCAATGACTCCGGGAGAAATATCAACATTATGGGTAAAGGCAGCTCCAAAATGGCGCGCATAAATCGAGAAGCCTCCTGTATAGCTGAAACAGTTGAGTAAAGAAAGACTTTTTGCAAACCTCCCCATAAAAAGACGGTTGGCCCGCATATCAAGAAAAAAACCTGTTTTTTGACCCGCTGAGGGGTCGGCATAAAATTTCAGACCATTTTCATGGAACAACACAGGAAGCTCCATGCTGTTTTCTATCCACCCTTTATAAGATTTTGTGACAAGATAAGCTGCGCTGAATTCAACAAGTGTACGCACTATTTTTAAGACAATCTGCAGATAGGGAACCCATGCATCGCAGTCGGGGCGAATAACCAGAAGCGGACCATATTGATCAATCACGAGCCCCGGCAAAAGGTCGCCTTCGCCGTTAATCAGCCGTATTCCGTTTGTTTGATCTCTGTCGATTGAACTTCTGATTTCGATTGCATCTGAAATTCTTCTGGTCAAAAGTGCTGGTACAAAATAGGTATAAAGCGAGGTATCAAAAACTCTCAGGGCAATGGCATTTTCAGGGTCAAAAAGAGCGAGCCCCCCGCTTTTGTCAGAAGAAGATATACGCACCCATGCACCCTCAGGCATCTCTTTTGCGAGGGTTTCTATTTCAGGAAGAGAGTTGCGGTAAACCCACGGACTTCCTTTTTTAAGTTTCTTGAAAATCGCCGGGGGAACTTTTACTGTCGGCAGCTTGTTGGGGATACTCTGTACAAATTGAATGTCGTTATTATTCATTTTATTCTTTTATATGGTCATATGTAAAGATTTTATTTTTCAGCACCCCTTGAAATCAATGAACATTTGTAGAATGTTTTTCTGGTGATATTTTATTCTCTGTAATAAAAACATAAAAATAGTTTGGCAAGAGCAGGTGTTCATGTGCCTTTGTTCGATAGAACCCTTTACAGTAAACAATTAATATCAGTTCAGATATTTTATCACATCATTATTACCCCAATGGTTATTATATATAAAACAATAAAGGGGTGCGGTGTATACCTTGTATCTTTAATATTCACCAATGCCCCTGCCTTCGGCCGCTTGCGGCCTTCGGCACCCCCTTAATGATTCATTAAAAAAAATATTGCGGAAGCAAAGAACGAATCAGATGAATAATAGTAAGATATTGTCATAATACTGTTTTTTGTATAAAGTTATTTAACGTTTGATTTTAAAAGAATTGTGATACCATTATTTGAATAAAGGATGACACCTTGTTGCTTTTTCTTCTATATGCTTTATGGAGCCCCTTGATCAATACCTGAAAAAAAGAAAAAAAGAAAATGGCTATCTGTTTATTCCTTATATAGCGCTGGGTGATCCAGACTGGGAGCTATCTGAAAAGCTTGTTGATCTTTTTATAAAAAGAGGAGCAGATACCATAGAGCTTGGGCTGCCCTTTACTGATCCGGCTGCTGATGGCCCTGTGCTTCAGAGAGCGTTTCAAAGAGTATTGAGCCGCTCTTTTAAAATGGAAGAACTTTTTTTATTTTTAACCAGATTAAAGAAAAAATATCCTGATTATCCCTTTTTAATTATGGGGTATGCCAATCTGTTTTATCATGCCGGTTTTGAAGCCATATTTAAAAAACTGGTTCAGGGAAATGTTGCAGGTGTAATCATACCCGATGTACCCTATGAGGAAAAACGAAAAATAATTAAAGAGAACAAGCTTGAAAATATTATGAAACAAATTGCGTGGGTAGATTTTATAACCCCCACAACCACTCTTGACCGACTCAATGCAATTTGTTCTCATGCGAGTGGTTTTTTATATTTTGTTTCTACGAAAGGGGTGACGGGTCAGCAGAGTGCTTTTTCTCTGGCTTCTTCGAAAACGATCATAAAAGAGGTAAGAAAAAGAACTGCAGTTCCCTTGATGATCGGTTTTGGAGTGCGAAATCGTGAGAATGCAGAAGAGTCTGTAAATTACGGAGACGGTTTTATCGTTGGTTCGAGATTTCATGAAATTATTGAGCAGAACATGGAAAAAGGAATAGATGAGGCTGCAGCGCAAAGTGTTGTGGCTTCAGAAAAAGTACTCAGCAGCGTTAAGAGTTTTTTAAACGAACTTCTACCCGAAAAAAAGTTGGCAGTGTGAATTTGAGTTCAACACTGCTCCATGGCCACAAAACTAACAAAAACGACAAAAAATAAAAGTACGGAACACTTAAAGTATCCCCAAACAAACCTTCTTTTTTCTCTGGGAAAAAACGATAAAGCAATAACAGTAAAAATTATTCCCGGCCCTTCAGAAGATAAATCATCGAAAGAGAGCAAAATCATTATTCCGGAATTTCCTTTTTTTAAAGGCAAAAGCGGTGAAATTATAAAGTCTGAAAAAGTGTGGTATTTCGGAGCAGGTTCCGTAAAGGAGCTTACCGCTGATTCTATAGGTTCACTTTTTTTAAACATTGCTAAAGAGTGTGCGATGGCTCTCTCTGAAGTGAATGTGGAACTGGAAAACTGGCTTGTAAATATTTTGTCGGTTGAAAAAACTGCAACTCTCTTCTGTACGGCAATGGGTACAGCAGTGTATCCGGTAGATTTTTTAAAGAGCAAACCATCGTCGCAATCAGTGACACTGAAAAAAGTTTTCATTATTACAGGCGAAAAAGAGAATGAGTGGAAACTCAATATAGAAAAGATGGGTAAATTGCTCAACCATATAAATGGTATGCGGCAGCTTCAAAATTTACCTGCAAATTTTGCCAACCCTGAACAGGTTGAGGCAAGAGCTCGTCTCATGGCCAAAAAATATGGTTTAAAAATAACAGTATTTCAAATGGATCAATTAGAGAAGATGGGTTGCGGCGGCCTTGTCTCTGTGGGAAAAGGCTCCCGAATATCTCCCCGAATGATTATTCTTGAATATAAAAGCAAAAAGAGCAATGCTGCAAACCTTGCTCTTGTCGGTAAAGGTATTACCTTTGATTCCGGTGGAATTTCATTAAAACCAGGTAACGATATGCATGAGATGAAGTATGATATGTCCGGGGCTTCTGCCGTACTTCATTCAATTGCAGCTATTTCTGAACTGAAACTCGATGTGAACGTAGTGGCAGCATTCGGGCTTGCTGAAAATATGCCCGACGGAAACGCAATTAAACCAGGAGACGTATTTGCAGCGTATAACGGTAAAACTGTTGAAGTACAGAATACTGATGCAGAAGGCCGGTTGATACTTGCCGACCTGTTATCATATGTTGATGCAAAATTTAAACCAGACCTTATGGTCGATCTTGCTACCCTTACGGGAGCATGTATGGTGGCCCTGGGTAATTTTTATGCAGGACTTTTTACTGAAAAAGAAGATGTTCGCAAGGTACTTATGGATGCATCAGAAAAATCTCTGGAACCTGTCTGGCATCTTCCCATGGGGCCGCTGTACAAGGCAATGATGAAATCAGACATTGCTGATTTAAATAACATTGGTGACCGTTGGGGTGGAGCTTCAAGCGCTGCAAGTTTTCTTTCAGCCTTCGTAGATGAAAAAACTCGATGGGCGCATCTTGATATAGCAGGTATCGCAGATATGAAAAAAGGTTTTAATGTTTACTCTGCGGTAGGTACCGGTTTTGGTGTACGGTTGCTTGTGAAGCTTGCCGAACTGATGGTGAAATAAAAAAGAGGAAATAATGAAAGAGCAAAAAGTAAACCTTGCTGTCATTGGTGGAACAGGACTCTATCATGTGGATGGAATGAAAGAGGTAAGAAAATATTACCCTGATACACCATGGGGAAAACCTTCTGATGAAATTATCATCGCTGATTATGATGGATTTCTTGTGGCTTTTTTACCCAGACATGGTAAAGGGCATTTTTTAGCACCTGGCAAAATTCCTCAAAAGGCCAACATGGCAGCTCTTAAAATGCTGGGAGTAGAAGAGATCGTTGCGTTCTCATCAGTGGGGTCGTTAAAAGAAGAGATTGAACCGACCCATTTTGTATTACCCGATCAGATTATTGACAGAACAAGAAACCGCTCTGATTCGATTTATGATGAGGGAATTGTTGTACATGTCTCTTTTGGTGACCCTTTTGACAAGGAGCTTTCGAATCTGCTTGCACCTGTAATAAAAAAGCTGAATATTCCATTGCATACTAAAGAGACACTTATCTGCATGGAGGGTCCATCGTTTTCGACACGCGCAGAATCCAGATTATATAAATCCTGGGGTGCGGGAATAATTAATATGACGGTACTTCCTGAGGCAAAGTTTGCCCGTGAACTGGAAATCTCGTATCAGATGGTCTGCATGTCTACAGATTATGATTCATGGCGTGAGTCAGAGGAAGCAGTAACAGCAGATGAAATCATGAAAGTCGTTCATCATAATATGGACAATGCTAAAAAAATAATAAAAGATATGATGCCTGTTTTTGTTAAAAGAGGCATGGTGTCGTCTCATCTTAAAGGCTCGGTAAAGTTTGGCATTTTAACTGATCCGACTAAAAGAGAGAAGGGAACAAAAGAGAGACTTAACCAGTTGTTGCCCGGCTATTTTTAATGATTCCAGATCTGGTCTCTGTCTCTGAAGAATTTTTTACATTTGAAGAGCTGGAGACTATTCAAAAGAGAGCTAAAGATGAAGGTTTCAGTAATATTTCTTTTATAGAGGCCATTGATCCGGAGAAGAAATTTAAAGAGTATTATAAAAACTATCTCAGAAAAAAACTTTTTTTTGATCTGCATTATTTAAGCAGAATCCGCCTGAGATTTAAAATAAAAAAATTACTGGAAAATGTTCAAACAATAGGTGTATTTACCTTTCCTTATTATAGCAAAAGCAGTGATAAACAAATGGAAGGAGCTAAATATAAAGTCTCCCGTTTTGCCCGTGGTGCAGATTATCACTATCTTTTGAAAAAAAAACTTCAAACCATAAGTTCATCCATTGCTTCTGCCAGGTTGGTTTGTGATTCCACCCCGCTTCTTGAGAGATATTATGCGTTAAAATCAGGAGTTGGATTTATCGGAAGAAATACCATGTTGATAAATGAAGATAGTGGCAGTTATTTTTTACTTGCCTTTATTTTGTTTTCGAAAAAACTTCCAGAGTCATATAATGCAACAGCAACCGAGTACGATCAACAGTTTGTAAAATGCGGCAGCTGCTACAGATGTGTAGAAGCATGTCCTGGTGGTGCTCTTGATGGAGAGGGGCATCTTGATGTAGCAAAATGCTATTCTTACTGGAGCATTGAAAACAGAAAAAGTGAAATTCCTTCTATTTTTAAAAATAAAGAGTGGATCTATGGTTGTGATCTGTGCCAGGAGAGTTGTCCCTATAATTCTCAACCTGTAGAGACGGGTGAAGTTGATTTTATGCCCTCAAAAGCAGCGCTTGATCTTGCTGATGGCCGAGTGGAAAATATCAGCCGTTCAGTTTTAATTCATAGCAGTTTTGCCCGTGCAGGTAAACGGGGGCTTCAAAGAAATAAAAGTTTTTGTGATTTTGAGTTGTGAAAATTATTTTAAAATAAAAGATTGGAAATAAAATTTTAATTTAAACTTATTTTTTCACTCGTAAACTGTATCCGCATTGCAGACAAAAGATATAGTTTTGATCTTCTTTAAAAAGACCATTTAAATACTGAAGAAAATAAGGTAAAATATTTTTCCAGTTTTTTCTGGTGAT
>Ga0224495_10000470_pt1 | contig 32333 bp, 34 predicted proteins | sample SF_Jul11_sed_USG_FD_168128 | JGI IMG/M metagenome (GOLD analysis project Ga0224495, IMG submission 168128) | Sediment microbial communities from San Francisco Bay, California, United States - SF_Jul11_sed_USGS_4_1 | ecosystem: Environmental > Aquatic > Marine > Sediment | place: USA: California... | reverse complement strand
AAAGTGGCTGGAAGAAAGAAAAAAGGGAATCGGGGGGAGTGAAGTCGCTGCTGTCCTTGGGCTAAGCCCTTGGCAATCCCCGGCTGACGTATGGGCAAGGAAGAAGGGACTGATACCGGAGCAGCCCGATAACTTTGCGATGAAAATGGGAAGGAAGCTGGAAGCCCCGGTTGCGGAGCTGTACGCTGAGCAGGAGAATGTAGAGCTTGTGAAGGTGCAGGGATCTATATGGAACGAAGTGCATCATGTATTCGGCACTCCTGACCGGCTGGTGAAGGACAAGTCCCGTGGGGTAGAAATCAAGACAGCCCATCCAGCCACGATGCACCAATGGGGTGAGGATGGCAGCGGGGACATTCCCCTTTACTACGCTACGCAAACAGCTCTCTATATGAGCTTGACCGGATACCCGGAGTGGGATGTTGCCGTGCTTTTCGGGACGGAGCAATTCAGGGTATATAGGCTGCACCGGGATCTGGAGCTGGAGAACATGATCCTTGAGAAGTGCAAGGAATTCTGGGAGCGGTATATAATCGGCAACGAAGAGCCAGCACCAGACGCATCAAAGGCATACGCCAATTACCTCATAAAAAAGTACCCATCTAATATCCTTCCTATGAAGCAAGCAGACGTTGACGAAGAGATGCTGATGTATAACCTTTTTGAGATTCGCTGGCGCATAGCAGATTGGGAAAAGCAGGAGATGAAACTGGCAAACGAGCTAAAGGCACGGATAGGGGAAGCTGAAGGGATTTTATCCCCAGATGTGAAAATCTTGTGGAAAAAGACGAAGGACAAGGAAGTGGTGGATTGGGAAAGGATTGCCAAGCAATGCTTCCAGATGCTTGCAATGAAAGAGGGTGAGATGAGAAGGCTGTTGAAGGAGCATACAACCATCAAGGAAGGCTCCCGTAGGTTCAACGTCTACCCGCTGACACCAGCCCTGAAAGGCAAGGTATAGCAATGAAGAAAGACAAGCAGCAAGAAGATATAAAGCTTATAAAGGTAAGTAAAGCAGCGGAAATGCTTGGGATGGCAACGCAAACAATCTATAACCAGATATATATATCTAAAATGACACATGGGTATACTCTTTTGTGGGATAAGATAAAAGTATACAGGGTTGGATCTAACTCAATTCGTTTTAACAAAGCCGATATAGAAAAATATATCGAATCAAGCGAAATATAAAAAAGAGCCAATGCCATGAAGGATTTTGTTCGCTTCATAGACGATGATTGCGTTGTTGCTGAGTGCCGGTCTGGGTTTATAACGGTTGTTATTGAAGGATACGATACGCTGCATAGATGCCCAAGGTGCGACAGGTACAGGCGCACAGGACCGATGTTCTTGAAGGTCTACAACGGGGAAGGGCTTACCATTTACGATCCGATAGAGATGATAAGACGCAGGGAAGAACGGAAAGAGATATGGCTTGAGGGCAAGAGGCATAAATTCCCGACAGTATTTACAGGGACAAACTCTATAGAAGGGAGGGAAGATGGCTAAGTTTAGGAAAAAGCCTGTCGTGATTGAGGCATTTCAAATGACAACTGCAAGAATGGAGTCAAATGTCGATTGGCCTTTGTGGTTACATAGAGCTTGGAATCTGCCTATAGGTGAGATTGGATCTCTATGGAATGCCCAAACCATTGACGAGCCTACTTTTAATGTAGCAACGTTAGAAGGTGTAATGACCGTTTTTACGGATGATTGGATCATCCGGGGTATTAAGGGTGAGCTGTATCCCTGTAAGCCAGACATTTTTGAGGCAACCCATGAAGAAGTGAAAGGGGGAGAAGATGGAAAATAGTAAACCTTGTCCGTTTTGTGGTGGTACTGAATTGGATGTAAAAAAGTATGATGATGGGGAAACTGCATATTATACTGTTGTATGCGAAACGTGCTGGGCAAAGGGTCCAGAAGCATTTGCAGACGCTCAAGCATGGATATTTTGGAACAAGCTGAGAGAGAAGTAATAAAGAAAGGGGGGGGAGATGGATGAAGAAACTGTTAAGGGAATTCTGGAAGAGTTTTTCCTTACTTCATTAACGTCTAATACGGACGATGATGATGAGTCAGGGAACATAGTCGATGCGCTATACTTTATAGGAAGAGGTTTACATGAGATTGCTGTCCAGATAAAACACCTTGGCCTTGCAGATGCCGGTACTCCTATGGGGGCCATTGAAGTATTGTCATCGAAGGTGGGAGAAGTAGCAGACGCATTATACTCAATCAAGGGGGAGTAAAAAGATGGCTAAAGACAAGGGTTACGAAGTGGTGGATGCGGAAAGCCCAGCTCAGGAAGTAGAGGTAGTAGACGCTGGGGCTCTGGCGATTCTCAACAAGTCAGAGATAAACCAGCAGATCGCAACGGCAAAGGAGTACCCCCGCAGCATCAAGAAGTTCCGCAACGAAGCAATGTCTCTGGCTACCCTCAACGAAAAGATAGCGGAAGAGTGTATGTATGCTATCCCCCGGGGGGGCAAGACCATCGAAGGACCGTCAGCACGGTTTGCTGAGATTATTGCCTACTGCTGGGGAAACATGAGGATCCTTGGACGCTGCATCAAGGAAGATGAGAAGTCCGTAACCGGTCAGGGCATTGCATTCGATCTGGAACGGAACGTGATCCGGGTCAGGGAGTCAGAGAGAAGGATAACGAACAAGTACGGCAAGAGGTACGACGATGACATGATCGGCGTTACAAAGAACGCAGCCATATCCGTAGCTGAGAGGAATGCTACCCTTGCCGTGATCCCCAAGGCTATCTGGGTAGATATCTACAGCAGCTCCCGGGAAGCAGCAATCGGTACGGTGGAAACGCTGGCAAACAAGAGAGCTGCAATGGTGGCTCACTTCCAGAAGTTCGGTGTTTCTCCAGAGATGATCTGCACAACGCTGGGGGTTGAGAGCATTGATAACGTAGGGCTGGATGAGCTGGCGCAGCTGAAGGGGATTGCTCAGGCTATAAAGGAAGGGGATATCACCCCGGAGAACGCATTTCAAGTGCCAGAGAAGAAGTCTGGGAAGGGAATGGAAGGGTTAAAGGATCTTCTGGGCGGGAAGAAGGAAGAGCCAAAAGTCCAGTATGCCGTGGTAGATCCAGAAAAGGTGGAAGCTAAAGAAAAAGAAGAGCCAAAGAAGGAAGAGCCAAAAGAGGAACCAAAGAAGGAAGAACCTAAGAAAGAGCCCCCCAAAAAGAGGGAGCCCCCCAAGGGTGATCCCCCAAGGTTCGATTCGGCAATCCAGATCCAGACGGTGATCGACAAGATCCTGAAAGTAACCGCTGGGGATCAGCTTGATAATGTTGTCAGGGACAACCTTTCCTTTATTCAGGGGCTCAGCCAATCGGATAGAGCAAAAATAACGGAAGCCTACCAAGCGAAGTTTGCCGAATTAAACCCGTGATATGCCCCTATTGCTTTACTGAGGGGGCTTACCAGCTTCATAAGTCAAAGGATTACCCAAGCCATTGCTGGGGGTGTATCCATAGGTGCGAAGCGTGTAGTGGTGAATTGAGAGTCCCGGGCAGAACGGGCAAGAGCCCGGGACGGTTAGGGGGAGAAGATCAGGCCCGTTCTAATCTCCACCATCATCTTCATCGTTGAATCTAATGTCTTGCTTCCTACCAAGTGCTTTGCAGGAATGACATAGGAAGTGTTGTGCCTTCAATATATCATGCTCTGATTTAAGGGAAGTAAGGGTATATTTAAGCCCATTTACCTTTGTTCCTATTACCTCTTGGTTTGAAAATATTCTGTTGAAGGTACTTCTCATATCCGATTTTAATTCGTTTATCTGCTTAGATATGGCAAATTCGATCTTCTCAGTCCTTTCGTCCATCCTTTGAGAATATTTTATGCCAATTATAAAGAGAGTCCCTACCATTGCTAATATTTGCAGGATAAACTTAACAAGCTCAAAATGCTCTAATCCTATTGTCAAATTAGCCTCCTGCTGCCAATCCGACCAGAATACCCAATCCAATCCACTTTCCTGTATCCCAAAGCTTTTCGTACCACTTACCGCCAGCAACCTTTCTGGCTTCTTCTGCGTTTTTCAACGCAGCTTCGTTCATCCTGAGCAGATCAGCTTGATTTTTCTCAAGTATTTTGATTCTTTCCTCCAGAACCTTCACCATCCTTTCGTTTGTCTTGTCCAGCTCCCGGAGTACGAAAGCCTCTTGTTTGATTATACGGCATTGCTCCAGTTCATCAAGCAACCGGTAAGAGGTAAGGGTATCGAAAAATACCCCGGCTGCTGGAGCTGCCTGACCCTCAGATAACGGCTCCGCAGCGGGTAGGGGAGTGCTGAGGCAGAGCAAGATCGCCCCGTACAGGGCAAATATGAGCGTTTTTTTCAATACCCCAAGGCCCGAAAACGGGAAATCAGCTCATTTACGCTTTCCGGGGGCTTTAGATCCTCCCTGAGCCCTTCCAGCTCCCCGAGCCTTCCCTTTAGCCGGTCCCTTTCCGCTCGTATGCTCTTTAGGCTTCTTTCGTAGTCCTTCCTCAGCTCCCTTTCCCTTTCCTCCAAGGCTTTCTTCTCCATTCGGATCTCGACTTCCATTTTCTTCAGCATCCGATCTCTGGTAATCTTTGCCGATATGCCAGATGCCAATGCCAGAAGGATTATTAGGACTATAAGGACAAGCATCGGATTTGTAGCAAGCCGTGAAACCAAGCTGTTTGCCACACTCAGGACAGACTTTGGCGGTAAGTTCATTTTCGCTCAAGGAAGGGACGTACCCAATTAGAGTAGGCTTCCCAGACCACTACCGCCATCCCCCCGGTGTATAGCCCAGACTTTAACCGCATTACCGCATTCTTGCCTTCGCTGGGGGCAAACAGGAGAGAGAGCCCTATCCCGACAACAAACGATAGGGAAAGTAGGTGCTTCTTATACTTCGGATCCACGCTGTACTTGTCCAAGGATGAAGGATCAGACGGGAGATATAGCTTCACGATCTGCACCATGATAACCGTTAAACAGGCAAGCCCTTGGTCTGCGTATGCAGAGAGTACGTTCTGAAGTTCTCCGGTCATTGCGTCCTCCGCATCTTTTCGTCCAGCTCTCTTAGCTCTTGTTTCAGGTATCGGATCTCGTTTTGCACTTGAACCGGGGGGTTCTTTGGGTACATCCTTTCCAGCTGGTATATCCTTTCCCGGATGTTAAATGCTTTGTCTGCCATGATTTTTTGGTCAAGCCGTTTCGCAACCTTTACAAGTTCCTCAGCCTTTGCGTATGTCCGGTCCAGCTGGAAGCATAGCCCTATAAGCGCAGCCAACCCAAGGACTAAGCCGATAATCTTTTGCACGTTGGTCATAGCTTTCCCTTTAGCTCCTCAAACTTTTCCTCGACCATCTTTGCTATCCGCTCCCCTGTGATTGGGTTGTTTCGGAATACGAATGCACCCGTAGCGAACCCCGCCAAAAAGATAAACGCTCCGAGCAGTAGCGACATTTTTCATTTCCTCCTTTTAAGGTAGATGGCAAAGCCAATCGCAATGACAGCCCCCGCAAGAAAGGCAATTCCCAGCCATACGTTACCAGCTGACAGAAAATGAATCGCCCCAAAGAGCGCAAGAACGGCTGCAATTAACGAACCTCCAACACCGTAGGGGCTTGTGTCGCCCCCCTCACCACGAAAGGGACGGTGTAGGCCAGCACCTCCGACAAAGCAGAATCGTATTCCTGACCATCACTTGCCTTGTATGCAGAGGAAACCGTCAGCTGGATCTCCTGACCTTCAAATCCCCATGACCGGAGAAGCGCATCAATGTCATTGTCGGAGGGCCATGAAGTTCCCCCGTTTCTGGCTTCTCCTGCGTAATACCAACCGTTCTTTCCTGTCGTATCCCGTGGATTTGTCTTGTTAATACGGATATACCCCGTGAGGGTGGCTTTTACACTATCCGGGATATTCGTCCCGTCTGCATAGGTTGTTGGATTCGTCCAATGCAGACTTGCAGATAGAGCAATCGACCCTACGCATATCGCCACGATGAATGTGAACAATATTACCGCTACGTTTAGCCTCCTTGACCGGTTTCTCATTTTTGCTATCTCCCTTCTGGCATCTGCCGAATTCGTGCATACAAACTGCACATAGTTGTTCTATTGTTGCCGGTTTGCCGGTTTCCGGTACAATCCATGCTCTTGCTGGAAGTAAACCGTAATTGCAATATCCTCCTCCCACATCAGTACGTCCATGTTACCTCTTGTGGTAGATAGTCATCGGTGTCAACGTGAATAAATCCTTTTGCGATACCGATTCTCTTGAAATTCATTCCGTATGCAGCCTTGAGAATTATATGCCTTGTCCTTGAGGATCTTGCCCTTATATCTACAGCTTTTCCTACGGTATGGGCTGAATTCGGCACTCCCTTTGCAAGAGTATTTTGTGCAGGGCAACGGAAAGAGCTGTTCAAGACAAGAGGGATGCCAGCTTTTACACGAAGGTTGTCAAGCTCCGAAAGGAACCGGGGATCCATATTGCACTTCCCGCAGCACGGGCATTCCAGTTCTTTCGCTGAGAAGTAGACGGATCTCATTTCCCTACTGCCTTAAGCCTTGCCTTAACTTTGTCAAGAAGCTCATTCCCTCTTTCGGCAGAAATAGCCATCGAAATTAGCAGCTTATCAATCAGCTCCTTCTTCTTATCCGGGTCCATATTTGGGTTGTATCTGATTAACTGTATAACTTCTCTCTGTGTCGAAATAGCTTTTTTTACCGTTTCGATCTTCACTATATCCGAAGCCACCAACATTTTTTTCGCTGGTTTTATTCTTCCTTCTTTTACCAGAGCCTTTACTGTTGCAAGTGTTTCCTGTGCTGAGTTGTAATCTTCATAGAATTTGTTTATGGGCTCCATCCCGTAAGATGGATATCTGGAAACAAATCCACGGACCAATGGTATGTCTGACCATGTTTTTGTTGGCTCCGGGGGGAGATCGCCAAAGACCCCAGCAAGCTTTAACGATTCATCTGCTGTCTGAAGTATTAACTTCCCGAGATTCCCGGTCCATGACTGTATTAGGTTTTCCACCATTATAGGGTTTGCTAACATAGAATCTCCGACAATCGGTATGCCATCCATCAGCTCACCAAGCTTCTTGGCAACCTCTGTTGTATAAGGGGTATACTGATATCCATTCCTCACCCCTCTTTTCCCAGCAGGGACAAGGGGGCGGTCTAAGAATAAACTTTTACCGGCAATAGCCTCAACAAACGGGCTTAGGCCGGTAGGCATCCACCCGGGGGATACTGCCTTTAGTATTTCTGATGTCATCTCTTCATAATCAGCTTTCTTATTATCCATGGTAGACCATACGATTGTCTGTGGAATTGTACCAAAGATCGTCCCCAAAACAGGTGCTTTCGGTAGCCTCAATATATGCTTCCCAGCCCTAATATGGTAAAACACCCATTTTTCCCAAGCTGGCAATCTTCGTATCTCTTTATCGTCTTGGTTTGCAATCGCAAGCAAAACACTTGGTAGCGTTATACTTGCGAATATCCGTGGAAGAACTACCGTTGGGTTATCCCTAAGCTCCCTGAATGTTTTGTCAATTCCTTGTACGTTTGCATTCCAGAATGCTATAAGCTGGTTCATAGACCTTCCTGTAATGCCTATCCTTCTAAAGTCCAAGGAAACATCTCTGGAAGCGAGTCCCGCTTTTTGAATACCGGCTTTTGTCCTACCCTCAGCCTTTAATCCTTTTCGGAATTCTCCAACTCTTGTGCCTTCTTCTCCTATCTCGGATAGCGCACGAAGAGCATCAAGCGGATGCTTTATAGCGTACTTGCTTGCCTCTTTCCATCCAGATAGCTTTTTGAGTCTTGTATCCCTTAAAATATCTTCAAGCGTTGTCATGTGCTTCTGTCGATCCATAGAAACAAGTGCAGCCTGTTCTGCACCAGACATCTTCCACATTTGGTAATACTCATCCCTTTTCAGCACAGAGTATATCCCACGGAACCAATCTATCCCCGGCTTGTATCCGTATTTGCTGAAAACGTAAGCTGTAATTTGGTCCCGTATTGGGTTTCTTGCCATGAATTCAAAAGACAGGGTAGCCCCAGCCCGTAGAACTCTTGTTGGAGCCCCCATGATCCTCATCAGGGTTGAAACACTTTCCTTGTCAAGAGCCATGAATGTTCTGTATATATCTGGATGTACTTCGTAGAACTCCGCTTTCCCTTTTTCCATTACCGCTATTACATTTCCTGCTGGCTTGTAAGGTGAATCCCTCCAGAGAAGATGTGGACCCTCTGGCATATCTATTCCCATTGTTCTCGTTTTCTGAAGGACAACTGTATTGGTAAGCTCTCTCTCTATTACCCTATTTCTTGATTCTCCAGCTGGGGCTTTCTTTATCCTGTCAATTATCTGCTGGGCTTCCGCTGGACTCCAACCCCTTGCAGTTAGGGCTTCTAACAGCTTTGATTCAATCTTGCTGTCCATCGTTTGTGCAGTATCCCCTGCTGCCTCATCCCGGATTGATTCCCTGACTGTCTGATGAAGAGTCCTGTATTCCTCTGTCTCTACCCATTTCCCGTACTTCGCCAAAATGCTCCGAAGCTCTGTCTCCCCCATAGCTGCTGCAACACGTTTGTCTGCCGGGATCTTCTCAACGTATTTCCCAAGCCCATGCTTGGATTGGGATAACTTAACAAGAGCCCTTCCGATAGCATTTCTTTCCGCTGAGTTAATATACAGATGGGTATTCTTTATGATTGATTCCAAGGGTGGTATGTAGTCCCCAGCCCCACCAAAGGCATACTTTAATGGCGATCTCTGGATCTCGTAACCCTTCCCCTTCTTGAATCCACGCTTACCATTAAGGTAATCAGCAACACGGAAGAAAGGAATATAATCCCTATGGGCTTTACGCATACGGAGATATCCCTTTACGTCAATAACTCCCGCATCCAACATATAGCGTAGCCCTGCTTTTTGGAAGTTTATGATCTCATTATGGGTCTTTCTAAATCTTGAATCATACTTCTCTACAATCGCTCTTGCGTGTCCCATATCAAATCCTGTCTCAAGCCCCTTTTTGTTCCACCTGATAGCGTTCTTAGCCATCAAGTAAACCTCAAGGAGAACAACATCATCCTTTACTGGATCAAGGATCTCTCTCAGGCTCTTCCCGTAGAATTCGTATGTGCCGAATTTGAACGGCCTATAATTCATAAAGACATCTGCCCGTCCCTCATTCCCTGCAAAAAGCCTCATTAGTACATGGGGATCCATGTCTGGGGGCAGTTTCCCGCCCTCAGCCATTTCCATTACCACCTTCTCCATCGGATAGAGATCATGTACGAAGTGCGTGTAAATCTTTGAAAATGTAACCCCTATCCTTCCTTCCCCTTCGTAATCCATCATAGAGAGAAAATGGGCTTCTGGTCCCTGCTTCTCATACAGCTTATACATTTTCCTTGCTTCCAGAAGGATTTCCCTGACTTCTGGTGCTTTCTCTGCAAGTGCCTCTTCAAAAAAGGCGTAGAACTTCGGGGCTTTTGCTTTAGCGTCAGCCTCATCGACAACATACTTGGACAGGAATTCTGCAAAGCCCTCCTTCATTGGATGGCCCATCGTTGCCAAAGGTCTTAGTTCATCTGCGAATGGCGCAAAAGCACGGATAGACAAGTTAAGTCCCTTGGTGGGCCACAAATGCTTATTCAAAGCATGACCGATTTCATGGGCAGCGGTAGCAATGTCGTTTGCAAGCTTTAAGCGTATCGCTTCGATTTTCACTTTGTATATGCCAAGAAGCCCCTTTATTTTTGGCATTCTACCTACACGGATTGGGATATCGAATTTCTCTTGGAAAAGCTTTATTATGTCTGATCTTTTTGTAACCCCAGCATATATTTCATCAGTAGGGACTTCCGTTTCCCGTACATCTTCCTTCGTCCTCTTAAATCCCGGCTCGGGACGCAACCGTGGCCCACGGGATTCAAGGACTTCCTCTTCTGCTTCTCCCTCAGCAAACTCCTGCGCTTCCTTGCGGAGAGCGGGAAGGGAATCTCGTACTGCTATTGCAGCTTTCCGTTTGTTCGACTTATTTATCAGGCTCAAATATTCGTTTTTATTAACCTCTGCCAAGTAATCTATGATTGCATCCTCAGCCGTTAGCTTTGGGTTTTCTTTAAGCCTTTTCTCAAGATCCTGTAGAACGTCATACCTATTGCGTAGCTTTGTCTTTAGTATCTTTTTCCTATCCCCCATCTTGTCTAACTCATTTTGTATTACATCCAGATCCGTACCATACTCTTCTTTACCGTAAACATCATCAATAACTTTCTGCGGGACAGGCTTCCCTTCCTTTGCTGCTTCTTTTACCATCTTCCTGTGAGAGTCGATTATGCTTTGGTCAAGCGTATCTCCAGACCTGTTAGCCCATTCCTTTGCGGTCAGAGCCCAGCTTGGTCTATTCTCTGCTGGGACATCCTTCCCTTCTATGAACGCATTTTCTGTAGCCTCAAGCCACCGATCTTCTGCCTTCCTCTTCTCTGATTCCTCAAGAGTCCGAATATAGCTATTGGGGGCTTCCTTCCAAGCTTTCGTTTGTCTTAGATTTTCTATCTCTCCCTCTACATAATCCTTCATGCTCTTTTGCCAAGGTTCTGCTTCCCCTACAATCTCTTCTTCCGGTGGATATTCCTCTTCGGGTACTTCCTCTGGATATTCCTCTTCGGGTACTTCCTCTGGATATTCCTCTTCGGGTACTTCCTCTGCTTCCTCAGCCCTCTTCTTTGCTTCCTCTACCCTTTCCTTCGGGATCTCTGGGAATTTCCCCTCCCGTGTCTCCTTTATCAGCTGACCAAGCGTATCTGGATCCAAAGGCATGATTGCCCCGATAGGCTCTTTCTCCTTTGGCAGCAGAACGGCAACAGCACTATTCCCCGGCTCTTTCTTACTCAGTCCGAATTCTGCATCAGGATAGACATTCTTTACAGCTGAATAATAGTCTTGGTCTATGTACGCTTCGTTCCCCTTACGATCAATAAGTCGTACCACATTTATTGCGTCCTTCCCCGTCAATGCTATCGGGAAGTCGGCAATCCCAAGTGCTTCCTGCTCTCCCCCACCAAGAAAGTCTGTTTCCCTGTATAGGAATTCCTCTTTGCTGACCAGCTCTATATCCTTGGCTTTAGGGATAACCTTTTGAACCTCTTCTGGGGTTATCGTCCTGCCTCTATCCGCAAAAACATCGGCATCCCTCTGAGATGGACGTATCTTGAATTGGCTCTTTTTCGCTCTTAGTGCAAAATGCCCGTCAGTAACGTAATCCCCGGCTACGGTTACAGCCCCTATCGTTCCTGTAGGTCGCTTTTCCCCCTTGGATACCGCTGCAACCTTTCCAGCTGGCTTTAGCTTCCCCGTTTCGGACTTTGTAGGGAAGAGTTTCTGCACGGCATCCCGGTATCGTTTTAGGGCTTCCGGGTTGTTGTAGACCTTGAAATCCCCATCTCTCGGGATGTGGATCTCTACCATCTCCCCCTTGGAAATTCCCATCTTCTGATCCTTGATTGCTTGGTCGATGTTTTCCAAGAGGTACTTCTTCATTTCTGGATTGGTTAGCCCACCGTAATCGGATGCGTCTACTGCTTCTGCTACTGTTTCCGATACGGGAGTTTGGGGTGGGGAGACACCTTCTGGTCTTTCCCTCCATAATCCACGATTAAGCTCCATCCCGGGCATTTCCTTGAATTGCCCCCACGCTTGCTCCATGACAGAAGGATTCCCCGCCATCACGGACTTGTCCGGGCCGACGATAACCGTCAACCCTCCGGGGCGACTTAGGTATAGCTTATGCCCCATGTGTTCATCAGATATGTATGCGTCTTTATCAAGAAATTCCCTCCAATTCTTATAACCTTTCCCCTCTATGAGGAAGTCGTTTTCAAGAGAGGGAGTTTGGGGTGGAGCCTCCCCTTCTGGGAGCCCGGGAACCACACCCTTCCCCGGTTCTATTCCCGGTTTGCCGGTTGGAGCTTCCACGGGAGCCCCAACAGTCGGTGCTTCTGGCTTTGCTGGCTCTACCGGCTTCCCAGATATCTCCGGGTAGCTTTCCGATAGGAATCTGGCGTTCTCCTTGGAGACAGTCATCCAGATCCCACCGGCATTGTGGTACTCCCAACCATCTTCCTTACTCCACCGGAAGTAATCGTCAGCAACCTTCCAAGGGATTTCTGTCTTTCCCTCGATAGCACGGAGAACCATTTCACGGTGGTATCCCCGGGCAGCATCGTAAAGAGCCTTCACCCCGGGCTGGGTAACATTTAGGGATTGCCTAAATGTCTCTTGGTTCTTCTTTACCGTGCTGAGAAATTCCCCTACCGGTGGGAGAGCCCACCCTGCTTCTGGCTTCGCCGGTGCTTTCGGCTTTTCCTCGGGAGCTTTCGGTTGCTCAGCTGGGGGTATACCCTTCTTTAGCTCAGCAATCCTGTCCTCTATGGCAATAATGGATTTCTGGGCTCTCTCCCAATCGTCTATCAGATCCCTTTTCCCCGCTGCGTCTGCTGCGTTGTATTCCCCAGCAACCATATCGAATCTTTTTTTCGCAGCTGCAAGCGCAGCTTCAGCTTCAGGTATTGTAGCTATCTCTGATTCATTTACAGCCGGGACAGGAACTGTTGGCTTTGGTTCCGGGGTAGGTTTCTCTGGCTTTGAAGGCTTTGGCTTCTCTGTTGGTATTCCCTCTTTTGGTTTTGCTTCTGCCTCTTTCGGTTTTTCTTTCGATTCTCTGATTTTTCTTTCCATCTCTTGCACGGCTCTTGCCGTTTGGATAGCTTCTATCTTCCTCTCTACGTTCCTTCTCGCTATTCCTTCAAGTCCAGCACGGATTACATCTCTGGTGTCCATGTGTCCCGGCTTCCCGAAAGCTCCAAGTCCTGCGCCTGTTAGAGCTGCAACCGCTGTTTCCTTCGTATCTCCTGTTTCTACGGCAGCAGGAACACCAAAAAGGGAAGCCATCGCACCGGCACGGGGTAGCCGTTTTAGGGCATGAGTCCCCTCAAGGGCTCTCCCCAATGTTGCCCCACGGACAGCCCCGATTAAGACATCAAGTGGTTCCTTCCCAGCTTCCTTCAGGGCATCTACAAAAGCCATCCCAGCTACATTCCCGAACAGTCTGGATCCGACAGCGTACTCTCCAATGACCCCGGGTGTCTGCCCGATTGCTTGGTATAGTTTGTCAATAAGAGTATCTGAGTCTGGGAATTGGTCTACAACCTCAAGACCGGGCTCTGCTTCGGCAGCTAAATCAGCAAAGCCACGGATAAAATCCTCTACCTTCTGCAAGGCATGAGGCTGTTTCTCTCCAGTTTTTTCCGAAAGGATTGTCGCTGCACGATCAAGAATCGTTACATCACCCGATACTGTCCCGGCAGAGATCCCTTTGCCAATCACCATTGGGATGTTTGCTACGTTATGCCAGAAAGCCCTTGAAGATTCCTTCGCTCCCCTTAAAATATTCTTTGCTGGCTGTTCTATCTCTCCCTTGACGAATTCCTCTCTGGAACCCCAAGGAAGATCCTGTAGGCTGGGGGGGGCCATTGCCATAGGAACATCCCCTATCGGGGATTCTGACGGAGCTTGAGGTTTCAGCTCTGGCTCCCAAGGCTCCCCTACCATCGCTTCTCCAAGCGGGTACGCTTCCATCATCTTGTCTGGGAATGCTTTGATGCCAGCTTCCCGTGCTAACCTTTCCGGGGGCTTCCCAATGTCGGGCCATCTGTAATCCCCATGCTCTGTAAGCTGTGGAGTAAGTCTTTGCTCGTATGCTTTCTTATAATCATATTCATGCTCTGGCGCATACGGATCTGGGGATAGCTTCTGCCCCTTTGACTCAAGAAAAGCTACTTGATCCGCATACCACTTCCTGAAATTCGCTTCGTTATCCCTGTAACCTATCCTTGTTAGGTAATCTACATATTTTTGCTCTTGTCCTTTTAGATTGGGGTCGGTAAGCTTTTCGTCCAGCCACCCCAAGTAAAACTTATTTTGTTCTTCTGAAATTCCCTCCGGGGGAGATATATCCAGCCTATAACCTTCATACCTTGGTTTCGGCTCAACTCCCGGGGTTTCTTCTGGTACGGGCCTGAGCCTTGCGATTCCCTCCCTAAACTCTTTTCCCCGTTTCTCTTCGGCAATCCTCCATCTTTCCCCGTACCCCTTAGCAAGTCCAAGACCCCTCTCTATTAAAGACGGTTTCTTGGTCCCCTCCTCATCTACATCTACACCACCAAGACGGATAGCCTCTTCATACGTTAGGGGCTTATCTTCTTCGACTAAAACCCCACCGGCACGGATAGCCTCTTCGTATGTCATGGGCTTTCTGCTCATTGGATTTGATTCCCTCTCTCATCAAAATAAAGAAGAGTCCCGTCTTTCAATCTAACTGTCTTTTTCGTTCCCGGTGGCTTCTTTGGCTGGGAAGTTGGTGGCATACTTAATCCTTCTCCCTCTCCTGTCAACCCCCCCATGTCCTCTCCCAATGCTCCCTGAAGAAGTAAATCCATCAAGGCTTGCGAAGCTCCGAAATGTTTTTTGTACCTTTGTGCAACAGCCTTTTGATACCCCTTCATGCTTGGGAGCCATCCATCTTCCTGCGTTAATACCTCTGCTTTTGTCCACTTTTGCGCAAATACCGTTGGTTTCAGGTCATCTTTTTCGCTTTCCGGTAGTCCTTTTACCTCAACAGAAGTGCCAGCAATCTTGTTTATGATAAATGTTTTACCTCCCCTAACTACAGTTTCAAGCCCAGCAGCCGGGGAGCCACCTTTTTTATCGGATACGATTTCAATGTCAGGGTTTTTCACCATTAACTCTTGGAAGTCCTCTCTATTTTGATCCACCGTTGCCCTTTGTTTTCTCCCTTCAGAATCAGTCCATTGAACCTCAACAAAATCTGGCTTTCCTTTCTTCTCGGGCTTCTCTGGCTTTGGAATGGCTGGGGAAACCTTAGCCACTTGCCCGTAGGTTTTCCCTTCAGCCCAAGGAATCCCCATGCGTACTGCCTCATCTCTTGATATGATGGTATCTTCAGCATCCAACTTTGACAGCTTTTGCTTCTCAATCTCCAGCCTTGCGGATCTGTAGTCTGCCTCTGCCTGAGCAAGCTGATCCCTTCTCTTTGCGGTAGCTGCGTCTTGAAATGCTCCAAGACCGGCAAGACCAGCCCTGCCTATGATCTCTCCACCGGAGTACGGGTATTCCCTCGGGGGCGTTGCCATCATCGTAAGACCGGCAGCAAGCAAGCCGTACTTGGCTGGATCCCTTAGCCCCTCAGAGAGCCTTTCTGACCATCCTTGCGCTGGCTTCATGGCTGTCGGGTCTTTCAGGGAGTCTAAGATTGGCGTGGAGCTTGTCGGATCTGGTGCGATCCCCGGGGTCTGTGGGACTGACGGAACAGCCGGGATCTGGGGTACTGTCCCGGGTGTTGCTAACCCAGCCGGGGGCTTCTCTCCTGAAACCGTGGATGGCGGGAAGAATTGTGATCCCGGGGTAGGCAAGTTCTTGACGTACTTGTTATACCATTGGGTAAACAAGTCCGGTTCACTCTCCCCTATCCTTCGTAATCTGTAATCTGGATTGTCGGTAAGTGCCATCTTATCCTCCTATATTTACAGAAGCCAACCTAACAGACCCCCGGCAACAAATCCAACCGCTGCACCAATGGGACCGCCGTAAGCAAATCCAAGTTCTGCCCCGATATACCACCCTGCTACCCCACCAACAACCGCACCACCAACCGCACTCATCATCTTGTTTTGCTCTGGGCCTTGCTTCGTAGTCTTTTGTGAACTTCCGGTAAGAGCCCTAAGACAATTCCCGAATATTTCAAGCTTTACAACATTCACTTCCTGAGCTTCTACGAAAAGCTTATGCTCCAAGACGTAGGTAGACTGAAGGTATTCCCTCACATAGAGCCCAGCCCTACGCAATGCCTCAGCGTCTATAGCTGCGTGTTTCCCCATCTCTACACCGAATCCAAGACCGTGCTGTTGTAGTCCTCTTTCCCTACCGTAGTTCTCCGCATAAATCGCAGCCTGAGTTCTTGCGTTGTATGTCGCCGGGAAGCCAGCCGCTAAGCTCTGAGCAAGGTAAGAGGGGTCTGAATCCCCTACATAGTAGGGCTTCCTCCCTATAAGCGGATATACTTCGTTGTTAAAGCCGTCCTCTGCGCCAGTTAGGGTTTCGGAAAGCGCAAGAAGGAACGCAGCTTCCGTCCCGTCAAGGAATTCCCCGTTGATTACCTTATCAAGATAGGCGATCGCCTTCGTAATAACCTGATCCCCATACCGCCCACGGGTAGCAAGACCGTCTATTCCCTCCAACTCATCGGTTGTCTGGGCAGCAACAATATCTCCAGTATAGGAAGAGATCGTAGACCCTTGCCAAAGATCGTAGGCTTGCTGGGCATACGCAGCTACCTCGTCCTCTGCCCAAGGGGGAACGTGCTTGACATAAGCTTCCGAATCTCCACCACCACCCTTACTTGCCATAATCGGCCTCCATTTCTAAGTAAATCCTCCCGGCTGCTGTATAACCTGACCGAAAGCCTTGTCTGTACTCGCTTGCCCTTTCCCGTATGGGTTCAAAGACGTACCGGAGAACATGGAGTAAAGGGCAAGACCTGTCATCGCCACTCCAGCTATTTGTGCAATCATGGGGGGCTTGTGGTAAGTAACAGTCTGCTCCCGGTATGTAGAAAGTATCGTTCTTACTGCGTTCCCGTAAATGTCGAGATTCCTCATAGGCAACACTTGTGCCTCATTGAAAGAGTCCCAAGCATCTCCTAACGCTCCCTGTTCGTATTCCCTCTCGTATACCCCAGCCGTGCGAAGCATCTCCATATCCCGGATACATTGCAACCCGTAAGGAGTGGCATGGATCATCGCCTGTTCCTGAAGATCACGCTCTGACTTGTAATCGTCGTAGTACATCCTTGCGAATTCGTTTATCTTCTTCATCATTGCAGAGGCAGCTTTCGCTTCTGCTACGTTGTGTTCGCTACCACCGAAGGCCATTACATGACTATTTCGTATGCTTGGCAAAACTTCCCACTCAAGTTCCTCAACAAGCTCCTCGATTTTTGCCGCCAAGAAATTATCAAGCTTATCGTTTTGGTTTATCTTCAGCCCATCGTAAAGATCCCGTAGGTGTGCTTTCCCATCCAGCTCCACTTGGGATCCAAACCTGCCCCTTGTAGCCACCGCAGCGATTCCATCTGTCTCATTGGCATTCTGGGGGGCATACGTTGTTCCGGGATACGGATAGAAGTTCCCACCGGCAAGAGCTTGCGCTTCCGAAAGATATTCCTCGGTCCACGCTTGAAAGCCCGGGATGTAATCCGGAATCATGTTCGTATATGCTGTTGAGGTAGATGTCCCCCCCCCTCCACCGCTCCGGTGAGGGAAAATTCTTTCAACCATCATATCGTAGGCTTTTAGGGTCATAATTTTTTCCTATAAACTGTATATACAGCTGTATATCCAGCCTTCTTCAGCTTTTCCTCTAACGGTGGGTACGGGGTTGCAGCAGAAAGGTAAGGGGCATTCATTTTTTTAGCCTCTCTTTCAAGGAAGTCATATGCTTTCTGGAAAACGACTGTTCCTCTATACTCAGGCTCTATGTGCGCTATGGTTATCAAAGCGGTGTGTGGCAAGAAAGACATAAGTCCAAACGCTACGAAACCCTTTCTCGGGCTTTTCATCTTATCAAGGAAAACCTCTTGGAATCTAAATTCGTCAACTGGCATTCCGCTGTCATCGGAATACAGCAAATACAAATGCTGCTTGCCGTGGAAAACATCTCTCCAGACCTCATAAGCAGTTAGTTCCCCCATGCTTTGCTCACAAAGACTGTCAAGCCCCGGTTTGATAACGGGCCAGATGATATCAAGGAAATATCTGTTCTGGCACGGTATTAAGCCTACGATCAGCTGCTTATCATTGATAGATGTGTCCTTCGGTCTGATTTCTCTTACTTCGCTCATCTTGTCCCCCCCATTTCGTATTTGAGTGAGTAGCCAGCCAGAGTCCACGGGGTATCCAGCTGGTCCGAATAGAACCGTAGCCTTATGTATTTACCGTCCTTCCTGAAGTGGTTGAAATCCGCAAAGTCAGACACTCCAAGGGAGAACGGTACTGGATCTGACCAGCGGATATCATCGGAAAGACGGTTCTTAACTCCCACTTGGATCATCATCTCCGTTACATCCGTCTGGGGAGCTGGCTCTGCCATGACATCTGATATCTTCTTCGTGAAGTCTGGAGCGTTAAAAGCCATATCCCCTGTCTCTATGAATCCGGTCAACGGGTATTCAGCCCCCGCATAGTAATCGTTGTCCCCATCGTCCAGCTTCAGGATATCTCCGTTCTGGTTCCCTACAATCTCGTAAGGCAAAGCCAAGAAATCCGATTCCCCAGCGGAAATGAAATTCACATCTGAAATACTCCAGTTGTCCATTTCGTAGTTGTAGATGTATGCCGTGTCTGGAGTGTCGGTAGAGAGTGTCGTGGGTACGCAGAACCATACTTCACGGTTGTTCCTGTTGTGGAAGGAGAATGCCCTTTGAAGATAGCTGCTGCTCCGGTAATTCAGATAATCGTTACGGATCGGCATCCCGATAGGCTTTACTGCCCCATCTGTTGCAGAGAAGAAATCCTTTTTCCCAGCCCAGAAGATCGTATTGTCAACACGGCAAACAGCCCTTCTTGATATAATCTCTGCTTCGTAGCCAGCGATATAGAACCCCTTCGTTGGCTCCGCAAAGTTCGTAAGCCATACCCCACGTTCCGTAAAGAAGTAAATCTTATTCCCTATGGCTATCTGGGCCTTTATGTTCTGGTGCGCCCCTACACCGGTATCGTATTGCATCAAATCCATATAACCGGATTTGTTCGTCATATCCACAGTCCAGTTTTCTGGTCTGCTAACTTCAGACCACCGGATCCTACCCGTATAGGTGTATCCGTCCTCCGATACGTTTGATACAACAAGCCGGTGCATACAAGAAGAAAGGTTTTTTGCGTATGTAGGGGAGTCGGTAATTACAGACAGAGCCCCGGCGTAGCTTGACCATTTCCAGATCCTATCCTTTCCGTTGGTAATTACCGGGAGCCCAGCAACAAGGGCAAACTGCCAGATGTTATCTTCCCCTCCGGTTGGAGCCGGGGAAGGAGTTATCGTGGAATAGCTGGAAAAGTCCGAATTGTATGAGTATATTACGTCATCACAGCAAACGATGGTTCGTACAGCCCCATCAGTTCCTACGAAGGAGAACATGGCACGGATCGGATACCCAGAAGGAATCCTTGTAATGATAGACTTCCCGGGGCTCTTGTATACATATCCCGGCTTAAAGCGCACATTCCTTCCAAATGCCCAGACAGTCCTAACCGACGGAAGCTGGGTTATGATCCCCTTGTCAAGCTCCATGTTTGCGTAATATTTGACCGGCATTTGTATCTCCTTCAGGGAACATAAAAAGGAAGATTTATCGGAACTCCTTCTGGGAAGATAACTTCGTTAAGCGGCGGGGCTACAACCGTAGACCATGTTGCTCCAGCATCATGCGAAATCAAATAAGCAAGCCGGTTTGTTTCGTATGGATACTTAGAAAGGTCGCACGTTGTAAACACTACGTCATCCCCGTCAGACCTCATTGTGCTTGCAGTTATATATCCTTCGTTCCATTCACTCGGGTCTAAAGTCATAACGACAGACCAAGTATTTCCATTGTCTGTACTTCTATGTATTCCTACATCAAAGCCTGTTGCGTTGTCCGGTGCTTGAACTAAAATGACTCCATTAGCCAAGCATACTGGGCCGGTATAACGATCCCCGGTTTTCGCTGTTGTAATGGTTTTCGTATTCCAACTTGCTCCATTATCCGTGCTTATGCAAATGCGTGGAGTCCCAGATGCGACATTCATTTCAACATAGCTATATACTATTTTGGTTCCCTCTGCGTAACAATAACCCCGGTTAGTTTTAACATTTGTCCCGAAGCTTTGGACAAACGTACATCCACTTCCTACCCGATACTTGTATATGTTATTCGCATAGGTATAGGGTGGTGGGGAAGAAGCGGATTGCACATTTACGGCTATCCATATATTACCATCGTCTGCCTCATCATAAGAAGCATATCCGGTAGATATAAACGGGTATGTGGGGAAGTATATTATATCTTCAGCCACACCATAAGTTAAGCCGCTATTGTACGACACCCAAGCACCATACTGGTAATATAAATATGGATCCCCGGGATAAGGATTAGGAGCCCTAACGATATAAACAGCCCGTCCAGATGAATTTAGGCAAAGCCCGTTTACAGCTTTGTCTAAAACGTAATAGTCGAATTGGACTTCTGTAAACCCCCCGTCTTGAAAGGCTATAGTCCTTGGGTTAAATTCGTACTTTGGTCTGCAAATCAGCACATTATCTCCGACATATCTTACTTGTGGTTCTGCTTGGAAAGTAGAATCCGATTCGTAATATCCAAGGAAATACCAATCTGTATCGTCAACAATCTTGAACAGGTATATGTAATTCGGACCTACCCATTGTTGGCATGAGAACATTACAACACCGTCCTGTATGTCTACCGATTGCTGCCATTGATCCCAAGCATAGAGGCTGGGTGGCCCTTCAGGGGGTATGTTCTCTGGGGGGATCTCAAACCCTTGCCCACATTGGCAGAATATCTGTACTACGTTGCTTATTTCTACTGTCTCTCCGTATGCGTCTGTATAACGGTGGGCTGCAACGTAAAAGGAATATATCGTAGTCCAGTTTAACCCGCTAACTTGGTATTCATTTTCGCTCGTTACCCCTAACTTTTTCCAGCTTTGCCCTTGTGGTGTATTGTTTTTCCAATATATAATGAAGTTTGCCCCGCCAGATTGTGCGAACGCACCGTCATATTCCCACGAAAGCATCACACTCGTTGGATTTACTAAGGATGCACTTAGCGTTACAGACACCTAATTCTCCTTGCAGATCATTCGTATGGTTTTCTGGTGTATCCTTCCCAAGCTGGTCGTACCCCTTGCCTCAATGAGATACGTTTCCCCATTAGTTCCTCCGGTTACAGGGACCAAGCATTGCGTACCCACTAGATACATAGTCAATACGATTGATCCATATACGCTTGCTCCTGTTGACTCCCTCGTAGCTGCACCGGCTACAGAAGCAAGGCTTTCCCCGTTTGCAAGCCTGTTGTCGAACTTTACGGCAAACGTAAAGCTTGCCCCGGGCTGCTTGATGAAGTCATCCGTTACGACAGTTTTTATCTCAAGGAAAAGTTCCCTTTCGTATTCTGATCCGTAGCTGGTTTGTCCAGTACAGGTTATCTTGTGCATCTCCGCTTCTGTACCGGCTTGCACTATAACCTCTACCTCTTTCCCGACAACCGAATCAGAGCTTATGATCGTTGCAGAACTGTCGGTAGAATCGGAAACGTCAACGCAAGCAAGGTCATAGCTTACTATCTCTTCGTCTGGAAGCAGATCGTGAGAGAAGTTAAAGTAGTATGGGCGTTTCTCTGCTGGAGCCTTAACGCTTCTCATCCTGCACCCCACCAATATATGCTTTCGTTATAAAAGTCAGCCAATCCTATCTCTCCTGAAGATTCTGCTTTTTAGTTTCGCTGCGCTAAACGTATACTTTATCTTCGTTCCAATCCTTGTAGCAACATCCCATACATAGGAAAAACTTCTCTCTACATATACTGAAATACTCCACTTTATATATATAGTTCCAACAGCATAAACATTCTGCAATATGCTCCACTTCGTAATGAATGTTCCAGACACGGTTTCAAGAATATCCCAGACGAAAGTAAAAGTTTCCTCTACACCAGCAAAAACACTCCAAGAATACTTTCGCTCTATTGTTACAGCATGAGTATCAAGCTCTGAGCTTAGAAGGAAATAGCTCATATTGTCCCAAACGAAACCAGAATAGTTCCGGTATCAGTAGCCAAGGATGTTGCGCCAGCGGTTACGGTTCTTCTAAACCAAAGCCTTACTGTACCCCCGGCAGAGACATCCCCAAGGCTTAAGCCGCCAGCAAGAGACAGGGGGTGAGAAAAGGTGATAGCTGGAGAAGCTGGAGCGGTATCCTCATCTGCTATTGTTTGAGTCCCAGAATCAATTCCTATGTCTATTTTTGTGTAAGTAGAAGTCGTTTCCGAAGAGATGTAAAGTATCCCGTCATAAGCTGTAAGCCCAGATGTGTTTTTCAAGTCAAGAGCCCGATACTTTACGGATCCAGTTAAAGCCTCTTGTGGTGGGATGCTGGAGAATAGATTCTCTAATGTGTCATTTTGAAATTCCGTGGTAGATATTACCCCACCAAGGGAAAGATCCGGGTCGTTATTGCTTGCCCCTCCGGTCAGATACAGTTTTAATTGCCCTGAAGTTATCGGCATCTTTCCCTCCTATAGCCCCAAATATACTGACGTAAGGTTTGTGTTATACACGATTATATTCGGTGTCCCGGTATCCGTTGTCCGTACAGATATGTTTATCGTCCCGCCCGACACTATGCTAACTATCGAAGCCCCGGATACGGAGAACTGCGAATTTGCTGTTTTCGTTTCGTAGATAACCCGTGCATTGTCTACTACTGTACCGGTCTTTTTTATCCCAACCTCTATATGCTTGTTGTTTGCGTTACACTCCATGCTTATTTGGAAGCTAACGTGATAATGCCCGGGGGTTGGATAAGATATCAATCCTTGACTATGAGAAGTAAACTGTATGGATCCAGATTGTATGTCCGAATCCAATACGTCATACCAAGTGTTTTGAACCATAGATGTTTTCGTAAAGCCAATGTTTAGCCCGTAGCATGATCCATACGGCATCGGTATTGTGTAGTATGGAAGTGTATTCCAATCTGACACCCCATCCCCGATCTTCATTCTTCCCGTATCGGATTCCCATGCAAATACATACGCCGGGACTACAGGATTTATCTGCGTGTACTCCCAAGATTTCGCCTGACCTCCTAAGAGATACCCGTAAGAAGCAGTAGATGAGGGTGAAAGCCTAAACCCTGCTGGTCCCCATGTAGGCATTATTGATTCACCAAGAAGAATTCATCATCCCCGGCTGGGGTAGCGGTAAATGATGTTGCAACCGTTATGAAAGCAGAAGAGGAGAAAGACGTTACCCTCCTGACCTGTTCTATCAAATCTCCGCTTACGAACTTCACGAAGGATCCTACGCAGTAATCCGTAGTCGGATTCAAAAGGTCTGTTTTGAAGATATTCGCCCCGTTTGAGGCATGGGTTACGACCTTACCGTATTCGTAGGGGAAATTAACTACTACCCTGTCTCCAACAACGTAGAAATCCGTAACCTCAAGCAATGTATCGGAAGCTGGGACGGGAGATCCACCTACTTGCCGGTAGAAGAAGGACTTGTATTGTCCCGGTTCCCAAGCTACCCGTGATTCGGAAAGCTCGTACAGGCTCTTGATTACGGTATTCTCCGTCAGGGAAACGTATGGATCTGCCGGTGAGGAAGCGAAATCCCCCCCAGCGTCATTCAAAAGGTAACTGTCTAATTCCCTCCTGACGATGACGTAGACCGTGGATCCCGTTGTCGTTTTCGTCCAGAGCTTCTTTACATTCGCCATGTCTATTCCCCTATGTGTATGATAACCTTGTCGAATTCAAAGATTAGCTTCGTGAAGATCATACTTACATAGTCTTTCGGCTGTATCCCGTATATCCAAATGCTTCCTGAAGGCGGGGTTATCGCATTTCCTCTCAGGATGGATGGGGCATCCCCACCGATTACGATAAGCTCCCCTGTTTGAGTGAGGATCTGGGTAACAACGCTTGGAACGACTGATGGAGCTACCCCGGTTAGGACAAGGCTTCCTGCTTGCGTCTGGATGCCTTCCCCTACCGGGGGGGCCGATCCGTCCAGCTCCAAGGATCCAGCGGGGACGAATACCCCATGATCCTGAGCGGGGATCTGACCCCCTATTAGAATAGCTCCAGCTCCCGGGGACAGGTAGATATCCCCGTCCAAGTCGATTGCAATGCCTTTCCCGACTATAGAGAGCTGCCCTGAAGGTACGGTCCTTTCGTGGTTCTCTGTATAGCTGAAGGTGGGGGCTACCCCTGCCAGCGAGAGGGATCCAGATCCCGGGACAATCCCCTTTCCGACAGAACCGGCGTTTCCATCCAGCGCAATCGCTCCAGATTGCGTCAGGAGAGCCCAATCGTACCTCGGGGATACCCCAGCAAGGGCAAGAGAGCCTGTCCCCGGCTGGATATCGAAATTCTGCTTGACCAGCAGGGACGGGGAGTACCCGGATAAAGCCAGAGAGCCGGTTTGCGGGTAAACGGCAATACCTATTCCCGGTATGTATCCAGATACTTGTAGTGAGCCAGAAGGCGGGGTAATTATCGTTGCTTCTGCGGTAGTTACAGCCGGGGCTACCCCAGCAACGGATACGCTTCCAGTTCCCGGGGTTGTCTGAAGCCCTTGCTTGGGAGTAGCCCCCGCTATCGACAAAGCCCCAGAAGGGACTTGAATTATCGAATTTACCCTTACATTTGGCGCACTTCCTTGGACTGATAGGGATCCTGCCTGAGTGAATGTGCCGATTGCTGTACGGACACTCTGACCGGATATGGATAGAGCCCCGGTTGTAGGTGTCCGTATTTCTTCTCCGGTCTGCTGAGCTACCGGAGAATACCCTACAAACGATAGGGAGCCAGCCCCCGGAGTGATAAACCTGTCCCCTCCAACAACGGGGGTTTGCCCTGAAAGCGATAGAACCCCCGTGCCGGGGGTAACGAATAGCTCTTTTTCTGTTGATGGGGCTGCTCCCTGTAAGCTTAGGGAACCAGTTTGAGGGGTTATAGAGATCGGTACAAGGAGTGCCGGTGCGTAGCCAGATATCGAAAGGGATCCCGAATCTGGCGTTACAAAAAGATCCCCGCCTACAATCGGCTGATACCCGGATATGGAGATAGACCCTGTAGGGACCGTAATCTCTACAGGAGCTATTACCGTAGGGGCATATCCTACAATGCTTAGAGCCCCAGCCCCGGGGGATCTATTCGTATTCTCTACTGCTGCTTCTTGTACGGTTGGATCGTACCCTACGATAGACAGACTACCGGAAGGGACGGTTACAAAGTTCTCTTTCTCTAAAGACGGGCTTAGTCCCGAAAGACCAAGGGATCCAGTACCGGGGGTGATAAACGATGCTTGCTCTGCCGATGGAGCTTGTCCTACAAGCGATACAGAACCGGACCCCGGTTGTATAAACGTAGCCAGTTGAACCGAAGGGGCATAGCCAACGAGAGACAAGTCATCGGAATCTGGTGTTACAAATCTATCTTCTTTTGCTGACGAAGCATAACCAGATACAGATAAAGACCCTGTTTGTGGCGTTATTACGGTAGGAACTTCTACAGATGGGGCATAGCCGACAAACGACAAAGACCCTGAATCCGGGGTAATTACCGGGGTATCTTCAAAAAGACCAATCCGTAAGATACCGGAGCTTGGTTGGAACCTGTAATCAATTAAATCTGTCGGTGCTTGACCATCAAAAGATAAAGCTCCCGCACCGGGAGTTATAACGTGATGATCCGTTTCCTCTAATGTAGGGGCATAACCGGATACGGAAATAGATCCAGAATCCGGTGTCCGTTCAACATCAGCTCCTAAGCTTGGAGCATACCCAGAAAGAGATAGCTCCCCTGACGGTACGGCAACGATGTATGCCCGTTTTGTGGATGGATCTTGACCGGATAAAGAAAGAGAGCCTGTATTCGGAGCTACATATATATCTTGCTTTGTAGATGGTGCTTGCCCCGTTAAAGACAGGGCTCCCGCTCCGGGTGTTAGAAAGACCCCTAAAGCGGTTGTGGGAGCAACCCCGGATACAGTAAGGCTACCCGTATCCGGGGTTATTTTGACCGGCTCTACCGCTTTAGGGGCGTACCCTTCAAGGGAAACAGAACCCGTTTGGCAGACAATAGCATTGTCTTGCCTTGGGGCTGCACCGGATACACCTAGAGATCCGGTTCCCGGTGTTATGAGCGTAGCTACTACTACAAGTGGAGCTACACCGGTAAACTTCACCGACTACCCCCTGCTATGCGAGAGTAAAGACACCCGTTGAAGCAGGAAGAATCGTCAGCGTGTTCGGGCTGGAGATCGTAAACTGCGTGCTGCTGAGGGTGCAGAAGCAGAGAACGTATCCCGTTCCAGCCCCGGAGCTGTTCCGAATAACAGCGTACTTGATGTTGTTAAGAGCTGATCCTGAAGCCGTGAAGATGATCCCGGTTGCGGTATAGTCGAACTGATACTGCTTGGTCGAAGCCCCCACGGTCCACATGATGTTCGGGACGCTTCTCCCGTTTGCAGCGTACCCCCCCCGGGCCGAAATCTCGTTGGCAGAGATGCTTGACCACGTTGAGACTCCGGTGTTGGTGATTTTGAGCATATCCGCACTTGCCCCGTTGGTCATCAAGCACATACGGAAAACACCGCTCAAGTCGATGTTGTTGAGCCCGATATGACGCTTTGCTCTGGTGAATACTTGCCACGGTCCAGCTGCCATTGTCAGTCCTCCTGCGGAGCCAATTCAGCCCCGGTCTTAATGATGTAGGACAGAAGCCCGTCCCCATATAGAACCATGTCGAAAGTCTCCCCCAGACGTTGAATAAGCGTGATAAATTCCCTTGCTTGAGAAGCCATCCACGGATGACAGTAGAACACTCTTCCTGCTATAATCATTGGGATAACAATCTGCCCATCGTTTTCTGGCTGAGAAAACGCATGATGCTCCCCGTTGGTCAAGCAGGAATCGCATCCGAAAACATGGAACTTATGAAAACCCAGCTGGCGAAGAAGAACTACGGTGCGGAGGAACACCGTACTGCCACCGGGGATGGGAAAAGGAGCAGAGTAATACTTGCGGATTGTCTTGTCCGTAACCTCAGACATGGAATGCCATAGCCATATCTGCCCCTTTGGTATGTCCTGAAACAAAGATGGATGACATTGGGAAGAGAGGAAGTATTTGCAATCGTCAACAACAGGAGTAACAAATCTCTTGTTAAATTCCCTTGCGTCAACGATTACTGTGCCAGATGGTTTTATTCCCCTCTCCAGACACCAATTATATGAACCGTTAAGGGTAATTAGTTTTACCCCGTCTGCCCTCTTTTCCCGGATCTCATTCTCATAATCTGATAGGGATGGACCGGACCCCACAATCATAACCTCTACATCGTTTGTGGGATGCGGAGTGCAAAGCTGGTACTCCTGCTGGCAGTTTGTCTCCACATTCTGTAGGATCAGTTCTTCAGCCGTATTGAGCTTCCCATGCTCCACAAGGATCTGGGCTTCTTCCCAAGCAGACACGGAAAAGAAAGCGTAGGATCCTATCTTCTCTGACCAATGCACAACGCATGAGAAGTTGCTGAAAACCTCTTTCCACCACTCGTAGGGGCTTACTGTAAGGTGCAATGGGCCACCGACAAGATAACCGTAATCGTCTGGGGCTGTGCTGATCGCAAAGAAGTTATGTTTTGCCGCACGAAGGATGTTGTTTATCACCAGATTTACGTCCTCTGGCGGGATATGCTCCATTACGTCCGTGCAGTACCCGTACTCCGCTACAAGGGGAATGCGGTCCTTCAGGTCGTGCTTGATAAATTCAAATCCCTCCCCAAGCATTGCCCTCACGTTATCGTCAAGGCAGTTTCTTGCGAAATCCAGCATTGTAACCCTCAGCCCGAGATCCTTGAGCTTCGCAGCGGCTCTCCCTGTGCCACATCCAAAATCAATGACATGAGCCCCCGTCCGTGGATGGATCTGTTGCACGAAGTACGGAATGAAATGCTCCCCCGGAGAATGTTTGCGGTACTCTGTTGTTTTCCAGAGCATCCCATACTTCAACGCTTCTGGATTGCCCTGCCCTACCTTTAAGACCGGTGGATACCCCTTGAAAAAACTGTGGTGCGTTTTCATATCTCCCCCTTTCGGTTAAACGTCCACTTCCGTAGGGACGAAAATCCCAAGTCCCTGTACCGGCTGGACTCCACCTATTGTTGCAGATCCAGATCCCGGAGTTTTATTGACAGAGGCAGTTGCCTCCGTGATCGTTTCAAAAAACTCCACCCACGAGTTGTAGGCGGCTGTTTCATATCCTTCAATGGCTAAGTCTGTCGTGGCATGGTTGTCTGTAATGTTTTCATAACAAAAATATTCGGTGGACTTCGTATTTAGTGTTCTAAATCCCAGTTCCACGATGAGCCGCTTACCGGACGGGACATCGGCAGCACTTGCCATTGTATTGATATAATATGGGATCTCTGTAAGGGCAGTGAAATCATTTTCACCTTCACATCCGCCATCAGCAATATATGTGACGTTCGACCCGTCCTCATCACAATAGGCGAGAACTATCGACATCTTGTAATTCGCGCCGGCGTCACTTTCCATGTGCCGAACTGCCGCGCTTACATCATTGTGGCTCCATGTGATCGCTTCCACCGGTTCGGATACAAACTGAATCATGCCGTATTTCAGGTCTTTCGTCGTATCTGTTTCTGATTTCTCGAATGTAACGGAGTTGTTGTCCCCCCTTGTGATGTTGAGTTTCCGACGCACCATACCCGTCGTATTGCCGTCCCACCAACTGACACCCCCACCGAAGGCGGGGCTTACGCTTGGGGCATTATCGGGATCAAAATAAAATCGTGTTGCCAACTATTCTCCTACGAACGAGAACCCGCAGGTTCCCATGCACCAAGGATATTTGTCTCCCAAATTGCGAGGCCACAACGCACATCCCTTGTATAGTTCCAAGAGGTTCCCACGGGCCGCACAACTGCACCTGCCTGATTTCCCGAGGCTGTTTTTCCTGGGGTCGATAATCAGTTCAGGGCAAACATGAACGCCGTATTCCTCGTTGAGGGGCCAAGCGCAAACCGTTGGAGGATCTTCTGGTGGATGGGTGCAGCAGAGTCCACAGCGGATGCAAGATCCGGACCTCCCAGGGAGTTCAAACGCGAACGTAAATGTCGGGTATCCCTGAATTGCTACCTGAACATTGCCGCTATACATCATTCCGGCCATGTTCAGTTCGCCAATATGGATTGCCGTGTTTGGAGTGTTTATGGAATCTTCGACAATCGGGAGATGAAATTTGTGCCCTCTGCTATCCTCAAACCAAACCATCCCCATCTATACACCATCCGATCTTAAAGTAATGACGAACCGCAGTGCGTTGTCTTCGGGGGGTAAAGTATAAGTAACAACCAGTTTCGGGTCGTTCGCAGTCCCGGCCTGGTCTGCGAAGTACCCGGCGAAGAAGACCCCATCGTCCGTCACCCAATTCGGAGGGGTGTTCCCCGCGTCGTAGTAGAACTCCCGGACCCCGTACTTCGTCGTCCCGGTCTTGCTGATGTATCCGAGATTCGTGATCGTCCAGTCGTTGTATGCACTTGTGTTCCAGTTGGTATACGTGATCGCGGCGTCCGAGGTGTGCGAAGTCGTCCCGAGCGAGTCGAAGTCCCCCGCCGCGAGAGCATTCAGGGAAGCAGGGTCCGCCGAGACGACGTCAACTCTGGCGTCCGGGGAGCAGGACAGTCCATCCCACTTGTTCGTCCCGTAGATCGACATGACAGCCGCCGTGACCGTAGCCCCCGAGCCGAGTCCACCCGTCTCGAACAGGTAGATCCCCCGCTGGATGTAGTCCCATAAACTCGACGAGACATTCGCCCGGATAACCGCGAAATAATCCTCCGCAGCCGTATCGTTGTATCCGTTCCCCGCCCCGTCGCGGATCGTCGCCCACGAGGAACCGGAGGCGAGGTGGTAAACAAGTCCATCCGTCGAGTTGTCTTCCGAGCCATCCGGGTCCGGGTAGGCGGTCAGTTCATTGAACCCGAACGAAAGGGACGGTGCGAACCTGTCTGCAATGAGCCAGTCAAAAAAGTGCATCCCATAAAATATCCACTTGAATGCGTAGTAGAGGCGTTTGCTGTATTTCCCGTGCGTCCGAAATTCCGCCTTGTATGAGGTTCCGTCTACCCACCAGATAGCGTTCGGCAATATGGCGACTATTCTCTTCTTCCCAACGGAAGACCTCTCCCCATGAATCCGAAGTACATATCGAAACCACCAACGGATTCCCGGAGCGTTCAGGAGAAATATAAGAACGCCCTGGTATCTCTTGAAAAATCTAAGCCACATTCTAATCCTCGTGGATATGTATTATTATGTCTCCGCCTGGACCCGCCTCGGGGCAGGCAACGGTTGAGAACGTCCATGATGTCGTAAGCGTATTCCCTGTGGTATCCTTCACCTGCGGGATGTTTGCCGTGTATGTCGTCTCGCATAGCCAGTCGGAACCACGGCTATATGTGGCGCGAAGAAGCGTTGTGGGAATCACCCAACTGCAAGTAAGGCCCGACCCGCAGGTCTGCGTTGCCCCTCCGTCTATGTTGAATTGCAACGTTGTCTCGTCTACGTTCCCGGCATCGGACACGTCGAACACTACTTGCCAGCTATTCAGTTCCCATCCGGTTTGACCGGAAGATGGCGTACTGGATTCGAGCGTGGGGTCTGTTGCATCCGGAGGGGCTGCTTCCGTGGTGAACTGCCAACTCGTAGACTGCTGGTTTGGCGGGGACGCTATATCATAAACGCTGGATACGTTGACCGTGTACGTTGTGTCATACTCCCACGGGGAACCCCTGTCGTAAACAACATACAGGGAAGTAGGGTCTCCGGATGGAGTACATGAAAGTCCGGAAGCACAAGTCCTGTTCGTTCCACCATTGATATTGAAATTAAGCGTACTGCTATCAACCCCGGAAGAATCATCAACGTAAAATGTTACATTCTGGCTTGCAACGGGCCATCCGGTCTGCCCAGACGAAGGCGACTGGCTGCCAAGGGACGGGGGGGTTATATCCCCGCCTCCTCCATAGCTGAAGTTCTCATTCCCTACTATCGAAGTTCCGTAGTAGGAGTACATATCCTCCGTTAGGGTGATCCCTCCGCCCTGTCCTCCCCATACGAGGTATTCCCGTAGCCCCCCAAATCCCCAGGAAGGATCATCGCCTATATACTTGTATCCTACGTTTGTTATATTGTATACTTTTGCCAAAGGGCCGTTACCAACTGCTACCCACATCTCATACACGCCGTTGTTCTGACCAACGGTATTCATTTTTACGTGTTCCCGGAACGTGTACCAAACCCCGGTCTGCTGCGCCGGGACGTTTCCCGGATACGTCGGATAGTTCGTTTCCGGCCACCATTCGTTTCCGGGTCCCCAGGAGAACGTACCGTATTCCCACACCAGTTGGGTATTCTCGTTCGTGTTCGTGTGGAAATGCCATCCGCAGATTTTCTCCGCGATGGGGTGGAACGTGTAATTCGACGGATAATAGATATAGAACTGCCGCCACATCTCCTGTTCATCGGTGAAGCTGTAACTCATCCCGGCGATCTGCAATCCCTGATCGGACGAGATCCCCGCCGGGGTCACAATACGGTTCGTGTAGGTGTTCCCGTCCGGCTGCGCCGGGGACAGGACAATGCTCTCGTCCACATACCCCGCTGAGTCCCATGTATACCAACCGTTGAACTGCCCAGGCACCCATTGCGTCGTTACAGTCCATGCATGTGCAGTAACTGCTGCAAGAAGAAATACCAGGATAAGGAAAGTGGGGGTGAACCCACCCCCACTCCATTTACGACGCACGGATTTTGGGTTTGATGGTAATGGTGTCCCCCGCGTTACTCAGATAGTACGAGGCCGCGAAGGACTCTACAACGATACACGCGTTGGCAGCCGTGTTGCTGATAACGTACCCAAAAGCCGATTGATTGGGGGCCGCCGTGAACGAGAACTTGAACCCGTTGGGGTCGTTCCCCGAAGCGGACACCTCGGCGGAACCTGCGGACAGGTACGGGGCGGACCACGCAGACTTGTGGATCTGCAACCCGGAGTACCCGCCGTGAAGGGTATCCGTCCACGCGGATACGTTCGCACTCGCCATAGTCGCTGTCAGGCTGTTTGCCTGCAACCCTGTCATTGCGCTGTTCAGGTACAGGTTCAGCGTCAGGTACGTGGAACTTCCGGCGAACGCCCCACTCATAATGAAGCTATCGCCCTGGTTTGGAATAATGTAAGCCACTAGTTAGTTCCTCCTAGAGTTTCCTTGAATATCTTTGCCCATCGGTCAGCCACGAAGTCCAGGTTGTACCGATTCCGAACTTCCTTGTAGGCGTTTTCCGCCA
>Ga0224495_10000469_pt1 | contig 32352 bp, 26 predicted proteins | sample SF_Jul11_sed_USG_FD_168128 | JGI IMG/M metagenome (GOLD analysis project Ga0224495, IMG submission 168128) | Sediment microbial communities from San Francisco Bay, California, United States - SF_Jul11_sed_USGS_4_1 | ecosystem: Environmental > Aquatic > Marine > Sediment | place: USA: California... | reverse complement strand
TTGTTTTCTTTTTGAGCGCTATGCATGCGAAAATCTATATGCGGCGTTTTTAATATTTCCTGGGTAAAGTTTTTTAAAGCCTGCATCGACTCAACTGTTTCGTTGGCGCTTGCCAGAACTCCAATTGTTTTTGAATCTCTAATGATTTGCGAAACTTTTTCAATCGCTAAATCAAGTGTTGAAGCATTTCCGGAAATTAAAACATTTTCTCGACGATTTTGATTGTAAAATTGATATCTTAAACGGCCGTAGTCGCATATCCAATAGGAGTTGACATCTTTATTAAATCTTGGTTTAATTCTTAAAATTTTATTCTCTCTATTAACTGCATAAACAACGTTACATCCTTTACCGCATGAAGAACAAATACCTTCGGAATGATTTAAAAACCATGTTCGGCTTTTAAATCGAAAATCGGTCAGTGTTAAAGCGCCGACAGGGCAGATATCAGCCATGTTGCCCTGATAGTTATGGGTAATTTTCTCGCCTGGAAGCGTTGCCAGTTCCGTTGAATTTCCACGTCTGGTCCGTGTAAAAGAATAGTCATGCGCAATTTCTTTTGTAAAACGCGAGCAGCGGTCACAATGAATGCAGCGGTTTAATTCCGGCGTAATGACATCCGAAAAAAGCGTTTTTTTAAAGGTTCGTTTTTTATCTAAAAACCGTGATTTGGTAAATCCGTATTGAAATGAATAATCCTGAAGAACACATTCGCCGGCCTGATCACATTCAGGGCAATCGAGCGGATGATTTACCAGTAAAAACTCCATGATGTGTTTTCGATTACTGATTACTTTTTCTGTTTTAGTTCGAATCACCATGCCCTCTGCCGGTTCCTGATAACATGCCGGCTGAAGTTTTGGCATAAAACTGATCTTGATTTGTCCTGATTCGTCTTTTGTAAAAGTTCCGTCTTTTTCACGAGCGGGCATTCCCACTTCAACCATACACATACGACAGTTACCTGACACGCTAAGTCCTGGATGATAGCAAAAACCGGGGATCTCTATCCCGATGGATCTGGCAAGTTCCATTATATTGGCTTTGCCGTTAAAACTGACAGGAATATCATCTATTAAAATTTCAGGCATGATTTATTTCCTCAGACTTTTTTTCAGCATCCAGAACTGCTTGCAGACCATATTTGCCTTTTTCAATGTAATCCATAAACTCGGATCTAAATTTTCGAATAAAGGCCAGCATTGGCGTTACAAAAGCATCGCCAAAAGCACATATGGTGTTTGGACCAATGTACTTTGCGAGATCTTCCAGGGTATCGAGATCTTCGATGCGACCTTCTCCGTGATAAATTCTGCCTAGTATATCATAATACCAGTCACAGCCTTCGCGGCATGGCGTACATTGACCGCATGATTCGTGTGCATAAAATTTCATCGCGCGATAAGCAACCTTTACCATATCTGTAGTTTCATCAAAAACAATTACGGCTCCGGTTCCCAGCATAGAACCTTTGGACTGAATGGATTCATAATCCAGAAGCATACCTTCCAGTTCATGGGGCAATAATACCGGTGTCGAACTTCCGCCGGGGATAATGGCTTTTAATTTTTTACCTCCGCGAACTCCGCCGGCAATATCTTCAAAAAATTCCTTCCATGGCGTTCCTAAGCTTAATTCGTATACGCCCGGTCTTTCTACGTGACCGGAAATTCCAAACAGCTTTGTTCCGCCAGATTTGGGCGTACCCAGTTCGGAATACCATTTACCGCCATTTGCAATAATGGGGGCAACGGCTGCAAAAGTTTCGACATTATGAACGGTCGTTGGTCGTCCATAAAGACCAAACTGGGCAGGAAATGGCGGCTTTAATCGGGGATAACCTCGTTTTCCTTCCAGTGAATTCATCAATGCGGTTTCATCTCCGCAAATGTAAGCTCCAGCTCCAAGATAAGTATGTAGATCAAAATTAAAACCGGTTCCAAGTATGTTTTTTCCTAAAAAGCCTTTAGAATAGGCTTCTTCAATGGCCTTGTCCATGGCCTGATAAGGTTCAAAGAACTCGCCTCTGATGTAAATGTATCCGGTATCCAATCCCATGCAGTAAGCTGCAATGATCATGCCTTCTATTATAATATGCGGTTTGCTCGTCATTATTTTTCGATCTTTAAATGTACCGGGCTCGCCTTCATCGGCATTACAAATTAAATACTTTGGTCCTGGCGCGTCTCTTTTTATAAAGCTCCATTTTATTCCAGCAGGAAAACCCGCTCCGCCTCGACCACGTAAGTTAGATATTTTAATTTCATCTAAAATTTGTGCAGGGGTCATTTGTTTCATTGCTTTTTCAAGCCCTTTGTAACCGCCATGTGCCTGATAAGCTTCAATGGCTTGTTCGCCTGCGTCGTCGATATGATCGAGTATTACTTTATTTTCTGCCATTTATTTCACCAACAACTTCAATTGTAAATTTAAATTGTAAAAAGTTATTTGAAAAGCGCAGCCGTTTAAAGCCGATTCAGGCAAGCACGATAAGTGATATGTTTTGTTCACTTCGCCCCCCTGAACTCTGCTATAAGTTTTTCAACTTCACTTTCTGTCATATGTGTATAATATTTATCATTTACCTGTAACGTCGGAGAACTTCCGCACGCGCCAAGACATTCGACTTCAACGGCGGTAAACTTTCCATCGCTGGTTGTTTCGCCTGGCTTAATGCCGAGTTTTTTACAGGTATTTACAAAAATTTGATCTGCGCCCATAAGAGTACATGTGATGTTCGTACAAAATTGTAAAAAGAACTTTCCGGTTTTTTCTCTTTTAAACATGGTATAAAAAGTAGTAACGCCCCAGACGTGAAGAGGTTCTGTTCCGGTAATCTCAGCGACATAATTGACAACATCTTTGCTGATGTAACCGTTTTGCCACTGAGAAATCCATAACGCCGGAATCACAAGCGATCTTCTGCCTTCCGGGTTTTCAGGGAATTTTTTTCCCCATTTATGAAATTCATTCATACTGGATTCATTAAATGAAAACGCCATAGTTAATCTTTCCCCCGCACTTGCAGAAGACTATCTGAAGTATAGTTCTTCATAAGAAAAGAACCACGGATGCACACAGATGAACACAGATAAAGATATTTTTTTAGTAAAATCTGTGTTAATCCGTGTTTATCTGTGGCTCTTGTTTTGTTTTTAAAAAGCTGTTGATATACTAACGATCTAGCCATCTAACTCTCCCGCAATCACGTTCAGTGAGCTCATGACGGCGACAGCATCCGAGATTAAACCGCCTTCCACCAGCTCCGGATATGACTGATAATACCAAAAACACGGGCGTCGAACATGAACTCTATACGGTTTTTCGGTTCCATCAGAAACCACATAAAAACCAAGTTCTCCGTTAGCCGCCTCTACTGCTGAATAATATTCTCCGGCAGGAACTTTTATCGAATGCATTACCAGCTTAAAATGATAAATCAATTCTTCCATTGAAGTGTAGACTTTTTCTTTGGGAGGCATGGTGATGTGATAATCATCAATAGCCCATGGCCCTTCAGGAATATTGTCAATGCACTGTCGAATGATGCGCATACTTTGTTCCATTTCTTCAATGCGAACCAGAAAACGGTCATAAACGGAACCGTCAAAGCCGACAGGAATATCAAAATCAACCTGATCATATACCAAATAAGGTGAATCTTTTCTTAAATCAAGAGGTACGCCTGCTGCTCGTAAATTTGGACCGGTATAACCCCATGCAAGGGCATTTTCTGCAGAAATAGCTCCAACTCCCTTACAACGATCAATGAAAATTCGGTTATGAATTAAAAGGGTATTAAAATCCTTTAAAATAGCTGGATAATCTTTTAAAAACTTTTTTACGTCTTTAACAAAATCAGGGTAGATGTCCATCTCAAGACCGCCAATACGTGTAAACGTTGTCGTCAAACGAGCACCCACCATCTTCTCCATAATATTATATACTGCCTCACGAAAGTGGTAGATGTATAAAAACCCTGTGTATCCGCCAACGTCGACACCTAAAATTCCATTACAAATGATATGATCGGCAATACGTGAAAGTTCGTTAATGATGGTACGTATGACCTGTGCTCTGGGCGGAGCTTTAATTTCCAGAATTTCTTCAACAGCGGTTGTCCATGCAACATTGTTCATCGGGGGAGAAATGTAATTCATTCTGTCGGTGCATGTCAGGAATTGATTGTAAGTATACGCTTCACCCAGTTTTTCAAAAGTTCTGTGCACATAACCAATCACTGGTCTGGCGCGTACAATTGTCTCACCATCGATATCAATGATATTTTGTAAAATTCCGTGAGTTGCGGGGTGTGACGGACCCAGATTTAATCTCATCAAGCCGTCTGGTAATTCTTCTACATCTGATACAGCATCACGTAAAACAGAGTACAGGGCATAGTCTCTTAACTCAGAATGTTGCTGTGAATTTGCCTGATTAGAAGTTTCTGGTATTTGATCGCTCATAATTTTTAGCAATAACTACTTGCTGCCCTCTTTTTTTAAATTCACTTCATTTTTAACCGGCATTAAAATTGACTCAATTAAATAATCTTCGCCAAGTCCCTTGATTGGAAAATCCTTTCTTAAAGGATGACCAATATAACCATCTGGCATGATCAAACGTTCCATTAAAGGGTGGCCATCAAATCGAATCCCCATTAAGTCAAAAACCTCGCGTTCTGGCCAGTTAGCGCCCTTCCAGATGTTTATCACAGAGGGTGCATTTTCCTTTTCTGCAATCGAAAGCTTTAATCTGATTCTTGAAAGTGTTTTAGATGAAAAAAGCATATAAATAACTTCAAAACGAATGTCTTTAACTCCTGAATAGTCTACCGCAGTTAAATCCATAAGTGTATCAAACATAAAAGGTTTATCATCTTTTAAGGATTTCATAAGTGTTAAAAAATTTTCTTTTTTAGCTTGAATTACTACCATTCCACGATTTTCTTCCATATGAAGAATATCATTTGAAAACTTCTTCTTTATGTTTTCCATCAATTCGGCATTTTGTTCAGGTCGTAATCCGCGCATATTTTCCCTTAAATATTTAACTTTCTATAGCCGATCTATCAGGGTTAAGGGCCTTGTTTAAATATTCAACCCTGTCTTTATATTTTGGATCATTGATGGATTCCTTGCTGATTTTTTCCTGAAGCTTTACTAGCGCATCAAGTATCATTTCAGGCCGCGGAGGGCATCCTGGTACATACATATCGACAGGGATGACACGATCGATCCCCTGTAAAACGGCGTAGGTATCAAACATACCGCCGGTACAAGCACAGGCTCCAACACAAATAACCCATTTGGGTTCTGCCATCGTTTGATATGCCTTCCACATAACCGGAGCCATTTTGTATGTAATGGTGCCAAGAACCAGCATAAGATCAGCTTGACGTGGGCTAAAAGATGGGCGCTCGGCGCCAAAACGGGCAATATCAAAATCAGAAGTCATCACCGACATAAATTCAATAGAACAACACGCGGTTGCAAAAGGAAGAGGCCAGAGAGAATACTTTCGAGCCCAGCCGACAACCTGACTGATGCTGGTTGCCATAAATGAATTACCAAGATGATGCTCTATTCCCATTTAAGAGCTCCTTTCTTTAATATATAAACATACCCTGCAATTAAAATGGCCACAAAGAAAACCATCTCAAAATAAATAAATGCACCCAGCCCGGCTTTTTTAAAGGATAGTAACGAACCCGCCCACGGAATTATAAAGATAGCTTCAACATCAAATAAAATAAATAAAACAGCAACCAGATAAAATTTTACATTAAATGTTCCACGGGCGTCTGCAATAGTTTCCACGCCACATTCATAGGCATTATTTTTAACAGGATTGATTTTTCTTGGTCCGATGATCGCCGTCAACGCAATAATGCCCGCAGCAAATCCGACAGCGAGAACCAATTGCAACAAGATTGGTCCAAAAGAATGAAACATATGCTCCCCCGATAATTCAAGACTTGTCTTGATCGCCTTATATAAATATATGGCGCCTTTCTTTAAATCAGATTTCGAATAATATTCGAAAGTTTTTTTATACTTACCTGACTTAAGCCAGCATCTTCAACTTGCCCGTATTATCAATTACTTTTTAAAAAAATAGTATGAGTATTTAAAAATTATTTTAAACATAGAAAAGTATACTATACTAATATAAAGAATAATAAATTCCCATTATAAAATTAACTTATTTTGAAGATTTTATATTTTTTTACTGACAAAACTCGATTTTACTCGATACGATCAAAAACGATAAGATACTTTTAAGTTTATTAGATTATTATAAGGTTTTAAAGAGAATTATTATAAACACTATGACAATACGTTATTTTTCCATCTCGATTGAAGCGGTGCAAGACAAAACCTGAAGATAAATAAATTATCGAAAAGTTACCGTCTTTTTTAAAAAATTATATTTTTTTACTTGAAAGGTCATCTGTAATCTCTGATATTGCCGTCAAGTAGTTACGATTAAATTAACTTTATACGAAACTACAAAATTTAAGGGAGAGATTTATGGGAAAAAAAATATTTTTTTTAGCAATATCTTCTGCATTACTTTTCGGTAACTGCATGAAAGAAAATATCAAAAAAGAAAAAGTAGGAAACACGTCGCTTGTCATTTATGATCAATCGTCACTATCCTTCTTTTCTAAAAAATCGTTACTGCCAGATTGTCTTGACGGTGTAAAAAAAGCAGGAGCCAAGAACGTAATATCAGCTCAGGGTGGAACTACAGATGGTTTTACTGGAAGCATGAACACTATGAGTCCTGGTAAAAGCTGCTCAGCGGTAGGTGTAGAATGATAAGCGTCAATACATTAATTAAGGAAATAAGCATGAAAAAAATGATTATATTATTAATTGGCTTAACAGCTTTGGTAAACTGCAAAACCATCGACAAAACAAACGTTGGTGGAAGAGAAACAATAGTTGTTCAGAGAGGCTTTATGGGCTATCCAACTGTTGCTCCTTTTAACACAGTATTTTCTAGTGATATCGAAGATTGCGTTAAAGATCTTAAAGAGCAAGGCGTAACTGAAGTAACTTCTATGGAAGGAACTTCAAGTACTTCTGCTAACAGAAAACTTTTCCCTTTCTCTATGCAAGCTTCAATAAGCCCAATAGAGTATTGTAAGGCTGCTGGTAATAAATAAACCTGACAACTTACATCAACCAATGTGTGCATAAATGCACACATTGGTTTTTTAATTAACTCGTCATATAAAACTGTGTTTAAAAAAATTTTCTTCGTAATCTTTATTTTAACATCATCAACTAACACTCTACTAGGTAATGAAAATATCGTTGACTTCGCTATTTCGAAAGAACTTTATAAGAATATACAATGGGTAAAATTATTACACTATGATTTTAGAAATGAACAGTATAAAAGCAGGGCTTTAAATTCAGATTTTTTTTTTGCATCAAATGGTAAAACTGATCCAAAATCTGAAATCATTGCAAACATCGAAGTTTTTTTAACTTCACCGTTGACCGGAGATGATCATCCCGCCTGTAAATTCCCTGCCCGCTACAACTGGTTAAAAAAAGAATTAAATTCTAAATTACTTAATTTTGATTTTTCTACCTGCAAGAAACTAAATCGTTTTAAACAAAAAATGAAACCAAAATCCATCAGCCTGATGTTTGTATCGGCAATGATGGATGTACCAGCATCTACATTTGGCCATACCTTTATAAAGTTTAATAAGGAAGACGGTAATTTAATGACGGATTATACATTTAGTTATGTAGCAAAAATGAAGCCATACTGGTATTTTGAAACCATTTTTCGTGGACTAACTGGAGGATTTGAAGGGTTTATTGAATATCTGGATTTTCAATTTAGAATAAAGTATTATAATATCTATGAAAACAGGAATATGTGGGAATTTCAGCTAAACTTTACCGCCGAAGAAATTGAAGTTTTGCTCAATCACCTTTGGGAACTGGAATGGACTACTTTTAGATACTATTTTACTACAGAAAATTGTGCATATTATAATTCTTATATTTTGGAAATTGCAAGACCTTCCCTTAAACTGGTAAGTAAATTTGATTTTGTTACGATTCCTGCAGATACCATGAAAAGAATTATTGTGGATGAATCTATCCTTACAAATGCTCGATACTATCCCGCAAACATACTTCAATATCAAGCTGGTTACAGTAAACTAAGTTTTACAGAGCAACGTTTAGTGCACCAATGGTTTAAAGGAAATTTTGATATAAGTGAAGTTTCAAGCGACAGAAAAAATCTTTTTTTAAATACAGTTACTTACCGAGCATTTATAGATGCCTATGATAATGATAGATCTTTAAAAGAAAAAAACAAAACAATTCTTGAAGAAACTTTCAGGTTAATGAGTGAAAACAAAATTAATCAAGAATCTTTTGTTAAACCTGATTTTACAAATCCCAGTATAGGTCATCTGCCATCCATGATTGGTTTAAATTATGGTTCAATTTATAATATAAATTATCTCGAATTTGCTTTACGACCTCTAATGCATGATTATACTGATTCTCCAATAGGATATCTTTTATATTCAGAAATTAGCGTTTTTCAGGGAAAGTTTATTTATAATTTCAATGAAAATACTTTTCGTTTTAAACATTTTGATTTTATTCGAATGTTATCCATGACTCCTGTTAATGGGGGGATATTTAATCTTTCATGGAACGGGTCAATGTCAATTGGTCTACTTGAGCCATTATCTCCAGGTATTGACAACCAGTTCAACAAATATGCATTAATGGTTAAAAATGGATACGGTTATGCATATAAAATTTCCGCTATTAAAAATGAAATGAGCGCTTACTTTTTTTTAAATGGAGTTGCTGATTTAAATCCCTTCAAAACATTTTATAGAGCCGGCTTATCTGCTGAGACTGGTATTTTCTGGTACCCGTTTGACATAGTTACCACAAATCTCATTATGGAATATGGCTTATATTATCCATACCTGAAAGAGCCCTTCTGGAAAATTAATGGAAATGTAAATGTTCTTATTTCAAGGAATGTTGCATTTCAAACAGGAGCTGTTTATAACTTTTATCAAAAATTATTTTCGTTTAGTGGTGGAATTAAACTCTATTATTAATTATGAAAATAAAAAAGTTATTTATTTCATGGTTATCTTTTCTTTTCATAATTCAATACACTGGTTGCTCAAGTTTTTTTTATTACCCTGATAAAAAAATACACTATCCACCGGAAGAATACAATGTTATTTATAGAGACTTTACAGTTAAAAGCGCTGATCGCACAAATCTCCATGTCAGATGGTTCCCTGCCAATGAAAATAACAAAAAAGGATATATCGTACAATTTCATGGAAATGCCGAAAACCTGAGCAGCCATTATACATCATTAATATGGTTAAGGAACTATGGGTATGATCTAATAACATTTGATTATCGTGGTTATGGAAAATCCGAAGGAAAACCAGAGCCAATTGGAATAAGAAATGATGCAATAAGTGTAATAAATTTTGTTTTAAAACTTGTTGGTAGCGAAAGAAAAAATATTATACTATATGGTCAAAGTATCGGCGGCATTATACTGCTTGACGCATTACTACAATTTAGGGAGAATCAGGAAATCAATGCTATTGTTCTGGAAAGTACATTTGATTCTTACAAAGATATAGCAATAGAAAAATTAACCGATCGATGGTATACATGGTTTCTGATACCATTGGCATTCGTTATTGTCTCTGACGTAACAAGCCCGCAAGGTAAAATAAGTAAGCTACTACCAAAAACACCTAAACTCATTATTCATGGTAATATGGATAAAGTAATTCCTGAAAAGTACGGTAGGGCCTTATACAATGAGATTGGTGAACCAAAACAATTTGTCTTGATCGACGGAGGAGAACATTTAAATACGTATTACGTTAAAAATGGTTACTATCAAAAAGTTTTACTTAACTTCCTCAACCAAATAACAATTAATTACAAACATTAACCTTATACAAAATTGACACTTATGAAAACGATGCTTTTTTAGATCTATAAAAATAAGTATTCACTTAAAAAAACTGATTGTCATTGTCACAAAAATATACAACTTGTTATCATGATTCAGCACATAAAATCAGGTAAAACACAAATAATTACATTTACAATTATTTGTATGACTTTAATAACTTATCCGGTTTATTCAAAAGATAATATTCAAACATCTGTTCCCAAAGTATTGATACTTGATTTTGCAAATACAACCAATTCATCCGATCATCGCTATCTTGAAACCAGCGCCCCTGAGTCTTTTTCGGCATCTCTTAGTAAAACTAAAAAATTCGAAGTGATGGATCGAAATATATGGAATAACGAAGTTGCTAAAGGCAATTTTTCAAATAAAAATGTATTTGATCAAAACACAGCCGTATCCATTGCAAAAAAATATAAAGCAGATATTGTAATTATTGGAAGTTTTATTGTAAGCGGAGGGCAGATACAGACCTTTGCAAAAGCAATCGAAGTTTCTACTGAAAAAATTCTGGTTAACCGTAAAACGGAGGGTGTAACCGATGCAAATATCATTCCTTCTATTTCAAAATTCACTGAAGAAATGTCATCTGAAATGAGTGATCTCTTTTCAAAAACAATAAAAACAAATAGTTTTGAAAATCCACAAAATGAAATAAATTCATTAATCGATGATGGTCTTGAAAAAAATAAAGATAAAATTTATAATGTCGCTGAAAAGCTTTCAAATAATGAAAGACTATTTATCTTTAATACCAAAAGTAAAAATGCAATGCTGCAATTTATCGGAAATGGATTACTGGGGTTTGGTATTGGATCAATTATCCAGGGCGATCTTTTCGGCGGAATCATAGCCCTTTGCGGCGACTTCGGATCTTTAACCGCCCTTGCAACCGGATCTTATATTTTGATTAACCCTTTTAATAATAATTCACTGACCGCACAAAATTCCACATCACTTGGAAGCGGCCTGGTAATAGGCGGAGCGCTTGCTTTTATTGGTTTTCGGGTTTTTGAATTAATGAGACCCTGGGGTTACTCAAAATTGTATAATAAAATGCTCTCCGAGTCATTAAGGGTTAATTTTTCAGTCTCCCCAAACATGAACACAATTAATTATGTAAGTCCTCAATTTGGCGCTTCGTGGGTAACTAAATTTTAAAAATTATTTTTTATTTTTCAAGCTTTTCTTTAAATAATCAGGATGTTTGATGGATCTCCAGTAAAAATATCCAACGACAACAAAAGTGATCAAAGGCGACACATAAGATGGTACATGAACGCCAAATCCGTCTGTCAGCATAACAACACCAAGAGCCAGTATAGAATACATGGCGCCATTTTTTAAATAAGCATAATTTTTAATTCGTTCGATGTTTCCGATAGTTAAACGACGCACAACATAAGCTCCCATCGCATTTCCTACTAAAATTAATGGAACCGAGAGAGTAAAAGCAAATGCACCCAATACACCGTCAATGGAAAACGTGGTGTCAATGACTTCTAAATACATTAGCTTGCTGATATCTGACATTCTACCTGATTTTTTCTCCAGTAGTCTTTTTTCGCTTTCTTCAGCATTGTGCTTAAAACCATGAGTGATGAAAAAAACACTTGAGCCAACGACCGCTCCAAAAGCCAACATGGTATTGATTTGCATGGCATACCATACAATGACTGTAAGAATTATACTTGCGATTGCATAAAACCAGAATCCATGATTCATTATTTTTTCTTCAAGTTTGAGGCCAAAACTTTTCTCTTCAAGAAAAAGCCAATAAAGCGATAAAAAAAGTAAAAAGATTCCTCCGCCCATGTATAAAACCGGAGCACTCGACTCGATAGCTTCCAATACAGAGGGATCTTTGCTAAATGTTGCCGTAAAGGCACCTGCAAGTCCAAGCGAGGGGTTTACTGCATATACGATCAACAACGGTAAAAATCCTCTAACAAAAAAAACAGCAAAAGCAAAACCCCAGAGCAAAAACCATTTTCTGGCTTTTTTACCCATCGTTGAGAGTACTTCCGCATTAATGATTGCATTATCGATACTGCATATCAATTCAAAGAGAGAAAGACCAAATACGGTTATCAATACACTAGACCAATTCATACTACCTTCTCTTTGACTGAATTTTATTTAAACCCGTCAATACTATTTTTATTTCTACGCACAAACGAAACTGCTGCGTGTGCCAATCTTTAATCGTAGGGGCGGGTTTAAAACCCACCCCTACGATTTATAAAAAACCAACCTTGTTTATAAAAACTATAAATAAGCAAATAAATTTTTACCAAAGTCCGGATATTTCAATACACTGAACTGAGCCTTATCATCAAGCTCTAAAATAATTTTTTCGATAAATTCAACGCCGGTTTCATCAAGCAGGAAAATCAGATGATTTGGATTATTTACAATATACCTTTCATAGTTTTTAAAATTTTCTTTACATTGTTTCTGCAATTTCTCTCTAAAATCAGCGTCAAATACCGTTGATAATATAACATGAACGATATCAATTTTTTTATCCGATAATACAGTAAAACTTTTTAATGTATTATATATATCACGATATGATTTATCCGGATTAATTTTTTCCTTTTCCTTTTGGATAAATATTTTATTAAATATTGGCAGTACATGTGTAAACCATCTGGCATATTCATCAGTATCAATTCGACGTAATGCAGATTCCATAGAATCCATATTTTCCTGGCAAAACAAACTATCTCGCCAATAAAAATGAACAGCTCTGACCGGAATATCTTTAACTTGAAGTGTCGTAAGTTTTATAGCGCCCACTCGGTTAAGATACTCGCCTGGAATTCTTTTCCTAAAAAAAGAATTTTGTAAAAGTTCATCGCTAATAATAATATTATTAATTTTGTCAGGCAAACATGGCAACACTGAATCGTAAGTCAATAAATAAAAATTACGCGCCCAAACTGCATCAAGACCGGCTGAAGCTTCTATTGTATAACAGCCAATATTTCTGTCAAAAAACATAATGGCAAGTCCATCGGCATCACCTTTAACTTTTAAATTCTCAAGAACGATGTCAAGTTCTTCACCGGCGTCATCTGATGTGTAAAGTCTTTCCAAAGCAATAGCAAACGGATCTTTTTCAATGCTCTTGTAATCACTGAAACTTTTTTTATCATATACTGTTTGATCTTTACCTTGTTTTTCATCATCTTTAACTCTTGGAAAATGCGATTGAATTTTTGTTTCTGAAGCTTCAACCTGATCTTTCTTACTGATTTGTTCCATTAAATTTAATAACTCGGGAGTAAATGCTGCCCGACTTAAACGAGATGCCTTTTCAATATTTTGTATTTTTGGTCTTCTTTTAATTGGTTTATACCATCTTGTTTCCAAAGGATCCAGCAAAATAAAATCTGAAATGATTTCCTCTCCTCTGCTTTTTTCAGGCTTGTGATAAAAGGCAGGAATTACTTCCTCCATTTGCAAAGCCTGATCAATTGTAGAGCTGATTGCTTCGACTTCAATGATTGATTCCGTTTTATGACCTTCGATTAAAAACTCCAGATTTTTTTTCATTTCAGAGAGAGTTTGAATATTGTTTTCAATGATTTTTTCATATACTTCATATTTTCCAGTTCTCTTTAAGTTACCATTTAAAATTACAGTAAAAGTTATCAAAACACATGATACCAATATGTAAAAATATATAAATTCATAAAATGGCTTTGCGTATCGAATGAAACCAAAATAAATATTTCCAGGAAGGTAATAGCTCCAGAACACTTCATATTTGCGCGATAAGTCCAGACTACGATAACCCATTTCATCCATTTCAGTTGCTCTGAGTTTTTCTCGAAGAACTTTATCATCGCCTTCATTTAAAAAATTTCCATTGTTCCAGAATAAATTACCTTTAGTAACGTTCATTACAAAAATCGAACCCTGATTTATAAAAGAAGGGGCATTTAAAGCAATGACAATATATCCCTTGGTAACTTTGCTTTCTCCGTCTATTGCAGGATAGACATGGAAATAACCCTCCTGAAGCACTGATGACTTGATTGATTTTTCATGAACAGTTTTTTCAAGTAAAGAAGTTATACTTGAAATGGAAAATCGATCGCTGGTTGCGTCCAGTAAGTGAAATTCATCATTAAAAATCAACACATCTTGAATTAATGGATGAACTGCTTTTACGATACGAAGTTCATCTGCCATGTGCCCCTGTGACCAGAGAAGATAATTTAATTGCCCTGTACTGGTCAGGTTATTTATTTTTTGATCTATTTCAGTAAACAGATTTCCTGTTGTTTGAGCATAAGTTTTTACTTTTTGTAAAGTTGAATAATTATGTATATAATAATATTCAATTATGAATGTAAATGCAAATACTAGCCAGAAAACAATAATATATTTATATTTTTTCTCCATTCTAAAACCTTTGAAATTGAATACCTGCGCTACTAACGTTTCCTATCAGTATTTCGCCTAATCCCTCGTTTGCTTTAATTTTGGAACCATTAAGAATATTGGCCCCTGAAACCAGAATGCCTGTTCCATAGTTTGTTAAAAATATTGTATGACCTTCAACAATAATTTCTTCCTTAAATGTATTTGATCGTATTAAATATTGCAAAATTATTTTTCTAATGTATTCCGGATCTGCTTTTACATGCCATGCGCCTGCAAGCGACCGTACAATTTTTTCAGTTTCATTTCGATATTTACTGTTTGATAAAAGGTAAAATAATTGCGGACTTGGAATTAAAACTCTCGATAACTCCTGTGGATTTTTATTGTTATACTGAGCCAATACATTCCCCAAAGATTCATTGCCAAGATAGACCTTGGCTGTCAGTGAAAAACTTTTTACCTTACCCGCCATAGGAACAAAAAACAACCCTGGCGAAGCGGGTAAATTTAATCTCATCAATGAAATATCACCCTGGACCGGAGCAGAAACGGTAGGCCGGTTTTTCATTTCTTTTCGTAATTTTTCAAGCTCTTCGCGTAAATACTCAACTTCGCCGCTTAGGGCATCATCTTTAACTTCTTTTTCAGGATACGACTTATCCATATCGACATGAAATACAGTTTCTTTTTTATTTCCCGCCGGATCTATGGCCGAAAAATGTACGTTATTGATACCTTTTTCCAGATTTACTATGGCATCAAATTCGCCTGTCTGAGGATCAATTTTTTGAATTTCTACACCTGGATATCCGCTGATGGATGCGATTACGTTATCGGATACGCTTCCATGAACACGAATCGTCTGTAAACTTGTTTTATCAGGTAATGATCGAACATATAGTGACGGCGGCTTACTGTCTAAAAATAATATATACTCTTTTTTTCCCAGTCGGTTTAATTCATCAAGCCATGATAGTACAACTGTGTTTTTACCGTCTTGCAGCATATGCTCTTCAGTAAAACTTGAATCATTTTCGTTGAGAGTCACGGGTTTATTGTCAATAAAAACCTTTTTTACTCCTTTATCATAATTACCTTTTAGATTAATTAATTTATCTTTAAAACTATTCGTTACTAAATTAAGTGCTGCCTTTACATTTCCTGCCGATGAAGTTATTTTAATGATATCTTCTTCTTTGCGATCGTCATTATAGATTTTAGTTAAAATAAATTCATTATCGCCCTCTTTCAAAGGTATCACGGAATTAAAACTTTTATCTTTTTTAAGGTTAATGTCATATTTACGGTCTTTTGATTTATCAAATATATAAAATTCTTTAAGAAGCGGTCCAAGAACATTTCCAGACAACTCAAAACTATCTTTTAATGTAAAACCCGGAATTTTATCTTTGTGAATATCTACAATACTGATTTTTGATACAAAATCAATTTCCAGAGTTTTCACGGTGGAGTTTCCCATTTTATCATTTGCCGTAATTTGATAAACATATTTTCCTTCTTTCTTAACCTGGGTTTTAGCTTTAAACGTATATTTATCTGCCCCGCCCGGATTTAAATCGGCAGCAACATTGTCAGGTAATACTATGACCTTATCAATATTGGCATCTTTAACCTTTCCGGTGATTTCGACCACATTTGATTTTACCTTGCTGATATCAACCGGGTCAATTTCAATCTCGGGAGGATCTCTATCATCGATAAATTCCCGAACAATTGTAAAAACATTTTTACCAATGTCTTCAGCCGTAATGTTAATTTTGTCTGAAGAATCCAGCGGATAATTAAAGCGAAATCGTCTGGTTTGGCGGTTTATATCCGGAATGACAATTTTAGCGCCAAGTTTTACCTCAAGTTTGGTCAAGTTAAGTTCCTTATAACTTCCAGAAACCACGGCGCTTTTTTCACCCTCAGCCGGAGGCCTGAAAATAATATCCAGTGTAGGCGCTTTATTATCAACGATTATAACCCCTGAAGCTTCGTTAATATTTCCTTTAGAGTCTTCAATTTCAGCCTTAATTAGGTATTTACCGTCTTTCCAGTCTTTTGTATTTAAAACAGCTAAACGCGTGTTGTTCGATTTTGTTGCTCGAACATTTTTTATTTCGATCCATTTTTCTGAAGTGGGAACATTTACATATTCAAATTCATCTGCGGTTGCAATCAACTTGTAATACGCATCCACTCTCTTTATAGATTCGTTACTGTTAATTGAAGCATACACTTCAATTTCACCTTTTTTCGTATATCCCGTCTGCTCAGATAAAATTTGAATTTCCGGTATCGATTTGCTCAACGTAAAAATCCCGCCGCCGTCTGTACCGCAATAAAGAGCATCGCCCTGAACATGACCCGCCGTAACCGAAGCTTCTGCTAAACCTTTTCGGGTATCATAATTTGTAAAAATTAAATTTGATTTTTCCATGCGGCTTAAACCGCCGAATGTACCAATCCAGAGATATCTTCCATCGTCCATGAGATCCTGAACGTTGTCATCAATTAAACCCTCTTCAGTTGTATATGCGTCAAACCGCAAAGTAGATCGATCAAATCGTGAAATACCTCCGCCCATTGTTCCCACCCAAATCACATCGCTATTGACAACAAGGCTGGTGGCCAGGGGACTATTTAAACCGTTATCAACGCCAAAGCTATACCACATATCCTCATTTTGATCATAATAGCTGATACCATCTGCGCCAGCTACCCACACATTTGAACCGTCAGAAGAAATATCCTGTATGTTAGCTCCGGCAAGACCTTCGATGGCTGTATATGCCTTCCACTGGTTAGTAGAAATGTTAAATACATCAACACCAAAAGAAGTTCCTATAAAAAGCGAATTCTTGAATAGATATATTACATTAACGCGATTATCCGATATTTTACTGTTTTTCTTGGTAAACGTAAAAACCTTGTTTTTATTTATATCAAGTTGGGCAAGCCCTCCCAGCGTGGCAACCCATATGTTATCTTCGTTTACGTCAACGGCAATACCGGATACAAAATCATCGGGAAGCCCGTCAGAAACAGTGTAGTTTTGAGTTTTCTTAGACCGCTTGTCATATCTGACCAAACCTTTGGCCGTACCAATCCAGATATAATTTTTACTCTCCTGGATATCTTTTATAAACCGGCTTGCAAGGGTGATGTCCCAGTATTGGAGCATGTCATCGGCTCGAATCTGGCCGATAAAAAAAATAATAAAAGTAAAAAAATATAGCCCGTTTTTAAATAATTTCATGAGACCTTATTTATTATCGGTTCATCAGCGGTAATAAGTCGAGCAATAAAATCGATGACTTCTATAAATAAATACACTTTAAAGCATGCCGCCAAGATCGCCAAAAGATTGTTTTTCCATCACAGGGCCGGCAACCGAATGGATCCAGATTGAGCTTACGATTTTTCAGATTTCTTATATACAACCATGGTACCCGTTAAAAGATCATGCAGGGCATGATGTTTTCCAAACAACATGGAAATTAAAGAAAATATTCCCAAAAAACTTTTTATAAAAAAACGAATCAATGAAACGAGAATTAATATTTTTTCACCGTTTATAGACAATACTTTTAATCCCATCAATTTATGGCCAATTGTACCCAGAAAAAATGAAACCATTATGGGTTCATATAAAAAAAATATAAACAATATCGCCAAGGCATCAAAATAAACCGATTGGATTTTAAAAAACAACACGATTTTACTGATTATAACGATGATGCCCAATATGGCCAATGCATCGAACAGCAAAGCTTTAACCCTGATGTCAATCGAAGCAATCTGATAACCAGTTTCCATTTGATTTTGATCATCAATTATAGAAATTCTTAAAAACCGCTCAGAAACCATTTTTGTTAAAACCAGCGCTGCGCCTAAAGACAATACAATAATCAATAAAAAAATAAAACCGCCGAAATCTGTATTGTAGATAAAACCCTGCTTAACCTCATTTGCCAAATATATAAGACAAATAAATAATGTAATCAATGCAAACAAAAAAAACACAATACGAAAAATATATCTTGGCATAATTATCTTAAATTTCAATTCAGTTTTGCATATCGGACTGTCAATGAAATATACCTGATGTTCCGACTATAGAGTGTTTTTCAATGATTGCTTGAAGAGCGAGCATAGGCTGTTTATCCGAGGTTAAAAAGCGTTACCCCGCACCATTGTCAATGGTGCGGGGTAACGCCCAATAAGGGAAGGGTGAAATGGCGAAATCAGGTCATTTTGTCGCGCATCTCCGTGGAGAGTATAGAACAAAACATAATTTGATCAAAGCACATAAACTCATTATTTAAGCTCGCCATAGTATAATTCATCATTTATTTTTTTTAAGCCGGAAAAGTAATCGTTATAATGAAAAAACTTTTGAAAAAAACCATTTTGAGAAATACAATATTCTCGATAAGGAGTATTATTCGGAATATAAAACCAGCCTACCGCCTTATTACCTAAAAATGCTGGCTCTTTAAATTCACTAACATGAACATTCGCACAACCACTTAACTCATTTCGACTTATTAGAAAAGAATCAAGGTCATTTAAAGCGTCGATCCAATATTGAATTTTATCACTTGTAACCCCGACCTTCTCTGATAACTCTATTATATTCTTTGAGTTATTGTCAGCACCTGACTTATAACTCCATTTATAAATTTTCCTAAGTAAATCAATATCAAAAGCATAATTATCATTAGTCATACCATTGTAGATTCCTTTACTCTGACGAGCAATTTCAACTAATTTATTTTCCTGAAAAAACAACCGACTATAATTCATTATTTTCGATTCATTTTGAAATAAATCTTTATTTACATTACAATAAAAAATCAAAAAACATAGAATGAAATATTTTGCCAAACTACACGTTTTATACATTTTTAAAATTAAAAACGCTTATAACCATGAATAATGGCTGCCTTATCTCTGGGGTCATCGCCATTACCAAATACGTTACGCATAAAAGCATCGCCATAATGACCACTACGAAAAATATCTTGGTATGTTTGATACGCACCTGCGCCTTCTGTAGCAGTTTGTTGCGAAAAGCCTTTATACTTCATAATTGCCCCCCAAGCAACGTTCCCGATATAATCATCTCTATGAGCCTTACCATCAAGAACGTATAATTTGTTTTCACCGTTTTCTTTCCTAAGGGTTCGTTTATAATCCCATGCCTTCCCTTGAGGAGATTTGTCCATAACCTCAGAAAGGGCATTTAACATATTCCCAGGTCGAGCTGTATTCGCCTCACCACCTTTATCATTTTTGAATTTTTCAATACCCTCAGCCACACCAGAGTCAACTACCCCATTAATACTACCTGGAGTTATTTTTTCATCAGTTTGCCACCATTGACCTGCTTTATTACCTTGAACAAAACTTCGATCTCCCCAAGTTTTTGGATCATACCACTTAGTTTGATTATCTCTATTAACTTCATTACCTTTCTGATCATAGTAAATATCATCAAGACCATTTGGGTCTAACATAACGATAGGATTATTCTGTCCGTAACTATACAGTGAAAGCTTCCTAGTTAATTTTTTAAATGAATTATTATCACTTATAACATTTCCCAACGCAGGATCCGTACTTATCCAACTACTGACCTTTGGATCATAATACCTTGCGCCGAAATAATACAGATTCGTTTCTTCATCTAATTCTTTCCCTGTGAATTTATAGCCCAGAAGCGAGGCGTCGTGGCTTTCGTCGATCCAGGTTTCTCCGTAGGGAAGGTAGATGGCATGTTCAAAGACCTGGCCTTTTTCATCGGTTATGTAGTTAGAGCTGCCAAGGTGATCGCCATGGTAAAAGTAAACACACCTATATGCCCCTGCCGAAATTGCCCCGTTTCCCTTAAGGGGGGTTTCACCTTCGCCCGTTTTCTCTAATGAGGGGTCTGGCTCTTCTTCGTTTTCATTTAAAAGGGAAACGAGGTTAAATAAAAAATAATAGCGAATCAGGATTAGTCGATAAAGACAAACAAGCTGGATATATTGTACGGCCGCTTTGTTCATTGGTAAACTGACTTATAACCCAGAGATGATTTTACAAACAGAATTTTTCCTTTTTAGTCGAAGTCTTTTTATTGCCGCGCAACCCTTCGGGTAGCGCGGCAAAGATTTCAGCTAAAGGGGAAATGACCTCGACCGCCGCCTTGAACATAATACAGGTTATGCCACATTTACGGAAAATCTTAAAGATAACTTTATAGAGCAAATTTGACATAACCTTGACGCATTATGTTCACCCAGCACCACTTTCTTTTAGTTGAATCGTTTAAAGATATTTGCAGATAAGTGGTGCTGGGCCGGCGGCGGATCGGTTTTAAACTTCTTGCGACTAAAGGGGAAAATCAGTTTTAATTTTTGAATAGTTAAAGTTTCTTCTAACATGAATAATTCTAAAAACATAAACTTTGTCTGCAACAAGATAAAGAATTTTATAATTACCATGAACAATGCCACGAATATCCGGCCTATTAACTTCCGGTAGTTCTGTGCCAATATTTGGATTGCTAGCTAGAAGACTTACTTTATCAATAAGCTCGTTTATAAATTCGTTGGCTCGTATTGGAGAATCTTCAGAAATATACTTTCTAATTTCTCGAAGGGTCGCTCTACCTTTCTTTGTCCAAATAATCTTCATCAAGAAATTCTCTTTTTATATCTTCATGTGATACGAATTCGCCATTTTCAATTTCGCCTAAACCATCAGCGACCTCTTTTCTTACGTAAAGGGTATAAACGACATCTTCCCAAGTGGTATTATCATCTAATGACTCAATAGTTTTTATTGCTTCTTCTTTGACTGTGCTCATTCTTTTACCAATATATATTATTTTTCTGAAAAATCAAGCGTTCTATCTCTCTGCAGGGTGCGTATTCCTGTGAACCTCTTTCAATTTTTCTATACTAACCTTTGTATAAATCTGTGTTGTTGAAAGTCTGGCATGGCCAAGCATTTCCTGTATAAACCGGATATCGGCCCCGTTTTCAAGCATCAGCGTTGCCATGGAATGCCGGAAGATGTGGCAAGAGCCATCGATCTTTACGCCTGCAGCTTCAATGTATTCCCTGACTGCTCTGGTTAGATAAGAAGTTTTCAAAGGGTCGCCAGCATTGGTTAAAAACAAGTTGTCGTCCTTTGCTGCAAAATGCGGTCTTACTTGATCAATATAATAGCTTACCCACTGCATACACCGACTACCCAGCGGAACGACTCTGTCCCTTGCGCCTTTGCCCTGGCGTATTAAAACTGTATTACGGTCAAAGTTTATATCGTAAACACTCAGCTGCGTTAATTCCAAGCGTCTGATGCCGGTTGAATAAAAAAGCTTCAGCTGATCGCCATGATAGTAATACAAACATACTTCGTCGTGGTGGCCGTTGTAGCCTCAGCTATCTTCAGGGCCGCATCCTGCTGACCCTTGTGCAGGCCGTTATCGCTCTGGTCGTCTTTTTTCTTTTCCTGGCCTTTCCCTTTACCCTGGCTACCCTGACCATTGCCATTTCCGCCACGGTTACCGTCGCTTTGACGTTTGTCACCATGTTTTCCATTATTAACTTGATTATCCTTTCTATCTTTAGTCTTAACCTTGTTTGCATTATTACTCAGACCATTACCCATGTCAACATTTTTTAAACCATCACGGTTGTTCGACTTTTCTTTGCCTTAAATCAAAAGCAATTCTCCAGAATATTAACCGAATACATCACCTTTTACAACGAAAGAAGGCCTCACCTTGCCTGCCCAGCACCTGCGCGCAGGTGCTGGGCAGGCAAGGTTTTCAAATCGGCACACGCAGCAATTTCGCGGGGTTATAAGTTAAAGAATTTCTTCATCTATCAGGAAAACTTCCGGGAGGATCGTTGTATTGGCTTTTAATATTCAATTGAAATCCTTTTTAAATTGTTTTTCTAGCGATTATATTTTTGGTAATATATTCCCCGTATTATTGAAATTATTTAAGAAAGATTTACAATGTTCTTGCCGGATCATTGCCAAGGATATATCAGGACAGAAATTATTTATGATTTATGCCGGGTTTCTTTATGCAATTTCTTTTGCAAGTATCATAAACAGTCTGCTTTATATATTTCAAAAAAAAGATTTAAAAAGATTAATTCTTGGCCTGACACTCTTGTTTGACGGGATCGGAACTTTGGTAGCAGGTATGTTTTTTTCAAAACAATATCCTGATTTAATAAATGTTTTTGTTTCCTATGGCATTTGGGAGTCTCTGACTCTCGTCGCCTGCTTTCTTTTATACAATATTACTTTTAATCAGGATTTACGCTGGCATAAGACAATATTTCTGATTTTTGCTTTCCCCGCAGTTGAAATATTTTTATATATATGGTTTTTAGTTACAGAGGATATTCAAAAAATAATAGGAATACAAAAGCAATATTCGAACGGAGTTTTTCAATTATATCCGGATGATATCAGTTATTATTTAAACTTTATATTAAACAGTTTTTATTTTATATATTTATTAGCAAACACTCTTTTTGTTATCAGGCTTAAAAAAGTAGAGGATAAAAACCGGATTGGGGTATATTCAGCACTTTTGATTTTTTTATATTTTAACCTCTTTGCTTTTGTTGCTCGAACAATATACATGATAGATGTAAAAATCTCCGATCAGCCCAATGGCCTTCAATGGGTTGTTTTTGGCGGCATGCTTTATATGTTTTTCCTTTTTTATCAGTTCTGGCCATATTATTACAATGACCGAACCAGGTTTTTTGATTTGAAAACATTCGGCTTTGAAAAACATACGGCAAGCTATTTGAATGATTTGGATATAAACCAGCTCAAGGAGCGAGTGACAGAACTCCGAAAAGAGCAGTTTTATATCGAGGAAGACATTAATCTTAAAAATATGGCTGATATGACTGGTGTTACAACGCATCAGCTTTCAGAATATCTGAACCAGTTTGAAAATAAAACGTTTTTTAATTTCATTAATTATCTTCGAGTAGAGGATGCCAAGGCAATGTTAAAAGAAGATTCAGGCAAAAACATAATTGAAATATGTTATGCCCTGGGTTATAATAATCCTTCTCCTTTCTACAGAGCCTTCAAGAATGAAACCGGACTTTCTCCCAGGGATTGGGTTAAGAAAAATACCTGAATATTTCTCCTGTTTTATAAGGTAGGAGACCTTTTTTATAAAGTTGTTAGACTTTTCATTTTGTCTATGATATTCTTCTCATCTAAATCCGGCGATATTCATCTTCTGCGAAACCCCGGAAATTAGAGGAGGAATTACAAATGAAAAAAATATATTTTCTGGCGGTTATTACGGTACTAATATACAACTTTGGAGGGTGCGCCCCATCGACAACACCGGGGACTATTTCGGGATCAACCAGTGGCGGGGGATCAACCACTTATACAATCGGGGGAAGCGTTTCGGGACTAAGTACTGGCAATAGCGTAACCCTGCAGAATAATCTTGCAGATGATTTGATCGTCTCTTCCAATGGATCTTTTACTTTTTCAACTAGGGTAGCGGCAAATTCTGCTTATTCGGTTTCTGTGAAAACGCCACAGCCGGCAGGTCAGGTGTGCTCGGTTTCCTCGGGAACAGGGACTGCCGCATCCAATGTAAGCACGGTCTATATTCTTTGTACGCTAACAGGGGGAACCGGTATTACACCTGTAACTCTGGCATCACCTGCTGCTGGAACAACCACAACAGTTAATGGCTCATTAACCGGTACTGCGGATGATTATTATGTGATCCCTGCCAGCATCTCAAACAATTATTACATAACTTTGACTGGTAGCGTAAATTATGATTTATATTTATATACAAATAGCACATATCAAGTTATCGCATACTTTTCTACACAGCCGGCCGGAACAATGGATTCCTTCACTGTTTTAAATACATTCTGGAAGTATACTAATCTGTATATTAAAATAAAGAACACCGCGGGCGCCTCCGGAAGTTACACCCTTTCGGTAAACAATATTGGCAGCGCTACGTCGGTAATAGGCAGCAAGTTTTCTCCAGATACGTTGACGGTTCCTACTACGTCTAATCCGAGTACAATTACGGGGACTACAACGGGAATTTCTGATTATTATTATTCAATACCGTCCATTACAGGTCATAACTATGGAGTGGCTTTGACTTCTCTAAGCAATAATGTGGATCTGTATGTTTATGACAGCAACACATATGCAACGGCACCATTATGTAATTCTGTAAATACCGGAACTATCAATGAGGCATGTACAGCATCTGCGACAGGGACTGTTTTGTATATTAAAGTAGCCAATATTGCCCAGGTAAGCACAACATATATGTTATCTATAACAGATACAACAACGGGGGCCGTAGCAAATCCCCAGCCCGTGGCAAGTCCGGTCATCGGGGCGGTTACAACTGTGAGTGGAACAACTCTTGGTACGGGCGCAACGTATTTTTCTGTGCCTGCAACAGTTCAGCAGGTCTACACTGTTTCGATCAGCGGCTTGAGCGCTGACCTGGATCTTTATGTTTTTGCAAATAATAATCTGAACACAGCGTTATGTCAGTCGGTAACGACAGGTACAGTGACAGAAACTTGTAACGCCACGGCGACAACGTCAGGTTTTGTAATAGAAGTTGTAAATGCAGCATTGGTAAGCAACGCAACTTTTACACTTACGGTAACAAATATTACAGGAACACTGGCCTTTCCCCAGAGCTTGAGTCAGGCTATAGTCGGAACACCAGTAACTCTAAGCGGAACCACAACGGGGACAGGACATTTTTACTACGCTATACCGGCTATTCGTGGCGCAACATATAAAATAGATCTAACGGGTCTGAGCGCCAATCTCGATTTATACGCCTATGATAATGATAGTACATTTACTTTTATAAATGCATCTTCAGTTACAGCGGGAACAGTCAACGAGTCTATTGCGTCGCTACTGATGCAGAATTTGCCGGTATCAGGATCAGGATTTTTATATGTTAAAGTCAATAATACGGGTCTGACAGCTAATGCGACTTATACTCTAACAGTAACAAATATTTCGCCTCTGGGATCCATCGGCAATCCTGCTGCATTTACAGCTCCGGCGGCAGGAGCAACAAGCAGCGTAACAGCTTCGTTGGCTGCAGCCACAAGTTACTTCTATGCAATGCCCGCGACAGCAGGAAAGTTTTACTCTGTGAAATTGTCCAACATGACGGCCAACTTTAATTTGGAAGTATCAGATACTCTGCCCATGATTCTGATACGCTCTGGTAACAGTTTTACTGATACACATAATGAGTTGGTGACTCTCAGACCTGCAGCAGCATATATATATGTTAAGGTATTAAGTTTTGCAGTGGCAGGCTCATACACTCTTTCCATTACTGAATATGGCACAACGTCCACTGATCCGGCCAATCCGACGGCACTGGGAGCTGTAAATGCAGGAGCAACGGCAAGTTTTGTCAACTATATGACCGGAACAGGCGGTACAACAGGTGTTGACACAACAACCGGGAATGATGCTTTTTTGACCGTAACAGCCCAGGCGAACAACCCCTATATGGTCAGATTATTTAACACAACAGATGATGCAGGCCTTTATCTAAAAGATGGCGCAACTGTAAAATGCGCGGCTGACAGATGGGGAACAATCGGGTTCCTACCTGTTAGCCCGCATGATGAGGTGTGCATGATTTATCCATCGGCAAACTCATTTACCATTGTTGTTGATTCAAAAGGCATGGGCGAGAGAGGTTTTTCTCTGGAAATTTCTGCGGGGAGCGGTTTGACCGCTGCGGGGACATATGCGTTTGCCGGAGCAACCATACCGACAAGTTTTGTAACCGCCGGAAGCGTGTGGTCAGTAGATACAACCAAGACCGGATCAACAAGCGGGCCAAATAGTTTAAAGTCAGGCGTAATTGCTGATTTTTCTTCAACCTGTATGGGTTTTGCAAGCGCTGCTCCTGCTGTAACAGGCAATGTGACTTATATGGAAACGCTCGATGCCGGTTCAGCCGCAGCAGGGAAGAATTTGTTGAACACCTTGGGCTTTAATTCTAGCGGAACAGGCGGTTTCATCGGGAGCCTTAATGTAACAACCGCATGGGTCGCAGGAACTCCGGTTAGTCTTGCAGCCGGAAGTGGGGTAAACCTGACTTTCTTCTGCTATGAAAAAGGCTGGAATACAGTAGCCTTGGGTCAGGATGCCATGTGGCTCGATGATCTGGTTGTACCTTAAGGATTGTTTTCATATCACCTTGCAACAGCACACGAAAATTATTCAGGGTATGAAAATCTGGTCGGGCGTTAGCTGCACTCCAGATAAAGGCGACATGTTCCCGTGTGGCCCTGGCTAACTGCCGTGTGCTGTAGGTTCAATAGATGATCGCGCTGAGCATCCTGGCGATGTGATCTTTCGGAAGATAATCCGCTGTGGAGAGCGGGAAAAGATAATCCTTTTGCTGTTCGTACGGTTTAAAGGTAACCTTGTTGTGTTTGCTACGGTCATAAGTAGTTACCTTTTCCCGAGTATCCGGAAATATTTGGGGTTGTCTAATAAGTCAAAATTGAACCGCGAAGACGCAAAGAACGCTAAGGAATTAAAGAAAATGATAAGAAAAATTCCTTTATTTCTTTACTTTGCGCCCTTCGCGCCTTTGCGGTGAGACTTTTTAGACAGTCCCTTAATTTCTAAATTTTCACGCGGCAATCATTACGGGCGTTTCGAGAACACCAGAAAGGATGGTACCGTCTTTTAACCTGCTACGAACTTCCAGCTTATTTTTTCCAGCCGTCAATTGGTCGGGCAACTTTAAAAGTATCATCGTATCGCCGGTTTTTGCGTATTCACTGATGCGTACCTCATTACCTGTTTCTGGTTTTAGAAAAACGCCAGTTTCAACATCAGCCTGATCAAATTGTAGTTTTGATCCCGAAAGGCGAGCCAGGTTACCAGATTTATACTCCTGACTGGAAACATCCCCGGAAACTTTTGTAAAAGTAATTGGTCTTGGTGACTTACCCAAACTGCTAACTTTTTCAGGTTTGGCAACATCATTTACCGCTTTTGAAAAAGAATTGGCGACCGAGGCATTGACGTTAATCCAGTTTCGATCTTTACGAAAGCTGTCTTCTTCGCTATCAAAACCGCCTTTAACGCTGTAGCCCAGAGAGAGAAACCCAAGGTCTATACTACAACCGAGCGCGATATACTCAACCAGAACTTTTTCCAGACTGGTGAGTACAGCATTGACATCGGCATCGGTAAGCGTACAACCATAAGCAATTTTTTGAATCATTTGATCCTTAACCAATCGTTTGGTAACGCGTGATCTGGCGATAAAACGCGGATCACTTTCTTTGCTATACAATTGATTTTTTATAAGCGTGTAATTCATATTCTTCTCCTTCTTTTTTCTTTTGTTTTCATATTTTTCTCCTAATTTTAATTTTATAAGATGCTCTCAAAATTTGCTTTTTTGATTTCTTTCAAATCAAATGAACTATTTACGTTTTGTAAATTGAGAACTCTCTTCATCTGTGTATTTATATAAACTGATTTTTTTTACATCCAAATTGTTTTTTTTTAAGTTACCGCTTTTTTTCGTTCTTTATAACAATAACTTAAAAGAAAAACCAGATGGAAGATTTTCTGAAAACTACCCTATACTTTTTTAAAATCACCCTGAAGATTTTCAAAAGTTCCCTGAAGTTCAGGCTAAACTTCCCTGAAGTTTTACAAAAGTTCAAGGAAGTTTTAAATAAATACAGGGTAGATTTTCAACCTTTTCGGTTATAAAATGGCAGATTTTGTGAGTATGTGCAGATTTTTTTTGATACTCGTTGGGTCGCAGATCACAAAACTCCTGCAGTTTTCGGAGTGCAAAAGCCACTGGTGAAACTAAATTATTGAATTGTCGCAATATCTAAAATATGCCACTTTTCAATAAAAATGAAATATATTCTTCCATTTCATATAACTCTTAAACCAGCATGACCATTCAGGCGTTATATTTTTAATTAAAACTTTAAAAAATGATTCACACTTTAATAACTTCAGTATATTTGGTCATAACAATTCATTGTAAAGGAGAATTAAACATGAAGAAATATACAATTTTATTATTCATATTGCTTTTTGGCGGATCAATTTTTGCTGCAGGAAAGTGTGAATCCGGCGACTGCAATAGTGGCAAAGGAAAATATAAGTTTGACGATGGAGTTTACGAAGGAGACTTTAAAGACAGTAAACTAAACGGTCAAGGTAAATATACCTATCAAAATGGTAATGTCTATGAAGGAAACTGGGTCAACAGCGTTCCAACCGGTGGAACTTATACCTTTAAAAACGGAGATGTGTATAAAGGTGAATTTAAAGATGGAAAAATAACGGGTAAAGGCGAAATTAATTTTAAAAACAATGGAAAATATGAAGGTTACTTTGTTGACGGCAAAAAATCCGGACAGGGGACTTACACTACAAAAGACGGCGAAGTATACAAGGGCGAGTTTAAAGATGACTTAAGAAATGGTCAGGGCACATATACCTATAAAAACGGCAATGTTTACAAAGGCGAATTTACCAATGACACAATTACAGGAAAAGGTACAATTACTTTTAAAGACGGGTCTTCATACACCGGAGCTTTTAAAGACGGGGTCAGAGAAGGTAATGGAACGCTTACTACAAGTGAATATACCTATACCGGAGATTTTCTAAATAACGAAAAAAATGGAAAAGGTACACTTGTACGTAAAGACGGTGCTGCAAAATATGAAGGCGACTGGAAAAAAGATGTCAGAGAAGGTAATGGGAAATTAACCAGCAAAGAATTTACCTATGAAGGCGAATTTAAAAATGATAACATGGAAGGTAATGGAACCTATACCGATGTTAATGGAACTTTTAAAGGAACCATTAAATCAAGTAAATTTGAAGGCCAGGGTACCTTGACAACTAAAAGCTATACATATACTGGAAATTTTACAGGAAGCAAGAAAGATGGTAAGGGTAAAGAAGTCTACCCTGACGGTTCAAGCTATGACGGCGACTGGAAAAACAACGAAAAAACCGGCAAAGGTACAATTCAAACCAAAGATTACACATATACGGGCGATGTTGTAAACGGAAAAAGGGAAGGTAACGGAAAAGAAACCAATAAAAACTTTACCTATGAAGGCCAATGGAAAAATAATCAAATTGATGGAGTTGGTAAATTTACAACTAAAAACTCTACTTATGAAGGCCAATTTGTAAGCGGCAAAAAAGAAGGCAAAGGAAAAGAAACCAATAAAGATTATTCCTATGACGGCGACTGGAAAAACAACAAATATGAAGGCAAAGGAAAACTTGTTGATAACAGCGGTTTTAGCTATGAAGGCGATTTTAAGAATGGAATCTTTGAAGGAAAAGGTAAATACGTTGCTGGTGATGTAACTTATGAAGGCGACTGGAAAAACGGCGTTCAAGACGGCAAAGGAAAGTTAACCACTAAAAACACCGTAAAAGTCGGCGATTTTAAGGCAGGTAAATACGTACCGCCTTCTTTGTAAATCCTCAATCTAAAATAAAAGGCCGGTAAGAATTTAACTTTACCGGCTTTATAATATTTTCTTCAGTATCTTCTTTTTTATTCGTGAAAACAATTAATGTTTTGTATTATGTTCATATAAATTATGAACCATCTAGCCAATGAAAAAAGTCCATATTTACTTCAACACAAAGATAATCCCGTAAACTGGTATCCGTGGAGTGAAGACGCATTTTATCGCGCCCGCGAAGAAAACAAACCAGTATTTTTATCCATCGGATATTCTACCTGCCACTGGTGTCACGTTATGGCTCATGAATCGTTTATGGACAACGAAGTTGCCGATTTAATGAACAGAACCTTTATCAACATTAAAGTTGATCGGGAAGAAAGACCAGATATAGATCAAACCTACATGAGCGTTTGCCAAATGATGACCGGAAATGGCGGCTGGCCATTAAATTTAATACTCACCAGCGAAAAAAATCCATTTTTTGCAGCGACTTATATTCCCAAAAGAGGTCATTCAGGCCGCTATGGTATGATCGAATTGGTTGGCGCCTTTGAAAAAGGATGGCATGAAAATTCATCTCCCTATATTGAAAGGGGTATTTTAATCGCCGATGAACTTCAAAAAATAAGTGCCTCCAGCAATGAAAATACAACATCTGAGAATAATTACCAGGATGTTTTTCATCAAACGTTTAAACATTTTCAACATAATTTTGATGCTGAAAATGGAGGATTCGGCTATCGTCCGAAGTTTCCATCTCCTCATAATTTATTATTTTTGATGCTATACCATAAGCGGAATAAAAATGAGAATAGCTCTATGGCCATGGCCGAAAAAACCCTGATTGAAATGCGAAAAGGCGGCATTTACGATCAAATCGGCTACGGGTTCCATCGATACTCTACAGATGAACGATGGTTTTTACCTCATTTTGAAAAAATGCTCTATGACCAGGCCATGCACCTCATCGCATATTCAACGGCCTATATGATTACAGGACATATTGTATATAAAATGATTTCAGAAGAAATTGTAGATTATGTTATCAGAGAAATGCAATCGCCAGAAGGAGGATATTATTCTGCACAAGATGCCGACAGCGATGGGGAAGAAGGAAAATATTATATCTGGGACTTTAAAGAAATTGAAAAAATACTCACTAAAGATGAATTCCATTTATTCTTGCATTACTATTCCATAAAATCCGAAGGAAATTATGTCGAAGAAGCTTCTGGAAAATTCACCGGACAAAACATTATATCCATGGAAGATGTAAAGCGCCTTGTAGAGTATTGTATCAATTTTGATGATAGAGAAAGTTTAAAAAAAATACACGAAAAACTCTACAACACAAGATCACAGAGAATTGCGCCTCAAAAAGACGATAAAATATTGACCAACTGGAACGGTCTAATGGCTGGCGCCATGGCCTTTACTTCGTCGGCAATGCTTGACGAGATTCCTCTGGAATCGGCAATCAAGGCCATCGAATTTAATTCTATACATCTTTTAAACCAAAATACTTCACTGCATCGATTTCGAGATAATCAAGCAGGTATCGAAGCAAACCTTGAAGACTATGCCTTTCATATTTATGCCTTGCTACAACTTTACCATGCCAATGCCGATGTAAATCTGTTAAAGTCAGCCATTCAACTGTGCGATAAAATGGTTGCTGTTTTTTACAACCCTACTCAAGGAGGTTTCTTTTTTATTTCCGAACAAATGTGGAAAAACGAAAATTTAATTATTCGGCCGCAGGATCATTATGACGGAGCCATACCGTCAGGTAACTCCATCGCCCTTTATGATTTAATCATGCTGAAAAAATACACCGGTTCAACAAAATGGAATCCCGTGATCGATCTAACCATTCAAACCTTTACAAACAAGTTAAAAGACAATGCAATGGGTCATGCCTTTTTCCTTATAGCTCTTGATCTTTACATTAACCCGGGAGTTGAAATCATCGTCAATGGAAATAAAGAAGATCTCGATGTCAAAGAAGCTGTTGAAATCATTAAGTCTATATACTTCCCCGGACTTGTGTATCATGCAAGAAATTCAGATAATCAAGTACAATTATCTGAAATCGTTCCCTTTACAAAAGAAATGGACTCCCCAGAAAAACCATCATTTTACATATGTGAAAACTATTCGTGCAAAAAACCAATTTATAATCTTGAAGAGTTTTTGCAAACAATTTCAAACTTAAAGAAATAGAACGCCTCCGGATTCATGAGTTGGTACGATACTTATAGTCGGCGTAGCGGATTCTTGAACATGTATATTTCAGACTGCGCGTCTTTGTTTAGAATATAAGTAATGGATTTTTATCAATCATCGTCGTCGTCGTCATCTTCAT
>Ga0224495_10000467_pt1 | contig 32453 bp, 29 predicted proteins | sample SF_Jul11_sed_USG_FD_168128 | JGI IMG/M metagenome (GOLD analysis project Ga0224495, IMG submission 168128) | Sediment microbial communities from San Francisco Bay, California, United States - SF_Jul11_sed_USGS_4_1 | ecosystem: Environmental > Aquatic > Marine > Sediment | place: USA: California... | reverse complement strand
CTTCAACAATAATTTTTTCTGGTTTTTTATTTGCCATCATTTATCCTTTAGACCAGACGTGCATGGTGCATAAACTGGTATCGTATGTTTTATATTTCAGAATTCACTTTTAAGTATGAATCTCCGGTCAACCTTTTTTTACTGAAGATTTGTCAGCCTGATATGTTTTATTTGTCAGATAATCATCATATTATCAATTAAATCAAACCTGTTATCATACTGATCGATTTATAAAACAGAATATATACTTTATAGGACACTTCAACCTGTTTTTTATTGTAAAAAAAAAGAAAATTCTTATAATGCTGCCTGATTTTTTAAATTAAGAATTCAAATTCGTAGGAAAATTGAAAATATATTTGCGAACCACTTTTATGGACAATAAAAAAGACTATACAATTGATAAAAATCATGCTATATGCCATTCTATACATGGAATATCCTGATTGGTTAATAGAGTCATTAGTTTGTCCTGAAAGCGGCTCCGCATTACAACCACAGAATGAAAACTCCTATGTAAGCAACAATGGAAAAAAGTATTACCTGAAAGACAATATTTTATCCATACGGCCGGAATATTATGCTGAGGAGAGCCTTGCCATTCCCAATGATTTTATCTCAAAGATAACCAATAAAATGATTTATTCATTTCAAAATAAAAAAATCCGTGATGATGTTTTAAAATATCTAAAAAAAAACAAAAGAAAACGCTTTCTGGAAATTTCATCAAAGCAATTTTATTATCAAAAACATATCCGATCCACGCTGGGAAATGATGTGGATATGGTAGCTGCCAATACCTCATGGGATATATTAAAAAAATGTCAAAAAGAAAGCAAAAAATTAAAAATCAGTTTGCTTTATATAAATCAGTTCAGGCTGCCGTTCAAGGAGAACACATTTGACCTGGTTTTTTCTTTTGGAAATATTACTTCCATGAAATACCCAACCGTTTTCCTGAATGAATGTGTCAGAATTTCAAAAAGTGGTGGTTTGATAATCTGGGGTGACAAGTGCATCAATCTGGCTGACCTTTCTCTATTAAAAAAAAAAATAGTGTTGAAGCATTACCCTGATGCTTTAAAACCTATGCCCGATCTTCCCAACAAAGTTTATGACGTTCAAAAATATTTTTTACAGCATAAAAATGCTTATCTCGTTATTGCAAACAAACAATAGCTAAAAAATTTCATTCAATGTTTTTTTATTTAGATTATTTACAACGGAACTTTTCAGGGAAAGAACAGTTGTTTTTATAGAAATCATCTGTTCCCGGGTTAAACTGATATTTTTAACTTTATTCTTAATGGTCGTTGCATTATAACTGCTTATAATGATAAAGTCATCTCCTTTTACACGAAAAAGCAATGAGCCTTCAAACGTTGATTTCAATTGATTGGAAAAAGCTATCAATAACTCATTTCCCATGTCCCATCCATAGTTTTTGTTGTAAGCGGTGAAGTTTTTCAAACTTAAAAAACAGACATTACGATAAGCACTTAACTTTGCATGGTTCTTCATGATGATAAAAAAATATGCCTCATTATATAATTCCGTAAGACTGTCGTTAAAGAAAAACGAAAATCTTTTTTTATCGAGTTCGCTTTCTGGGAAAGGTCTGCTGGCAGCATCAATTTCTATTTTTGATAATGCGTTTGCAGCATACCGGGCAACATTTGGATTAAATTGAGTACCGCTATTTTTTTTAATTTCTGCAATTGCATCTTTTTTTAACAAACGATCATGATAAACCCGATCCGTGGTCATTGCATCAAAAGCATCAGCAACAGAAAGTATCTGTGACAAAAGAGGAATGTTTTCTCCACTGACTCCAGATGGATAGCCTCTTCCATCATGCCGCTCATGATGATATTTTATTATCTCAGAAAGATCCTTATATAAGTTAACTTTCGAAAGGACATTGTATCCGGAAAGGACATGAAGTTTTACCAGATCAAACTCCAGATCAGACAACTTTCCCGGTCTGAGTAATATTGAATCAGGAGTTCCTATTTTTCCAAGATCATGCAATATTGCCGCTTGACCCAGCATCTCAATCTGATGTTTTTTTAAACCCATTTCGGTTGCTACAATAGTTGCATACCGGGCAACACGTACTGAATGACCGGCAGTGTAGGAATCTCTCTCCTCAACAAGCTGAATAAATGAAAATATTGTTTCATCATAATTTTTTATTTTTTCTTGCTTCATCCGGGCAATATCTCTTCTTTTTTGAAATGCATCTATAGCAAAGCCAAGATCCCCGGAAAGCTCCAGAAGCATTGCAATCTCCTGTTCAGCAAAACTGTTTTTCTCTCTGGAAAATACTGAAATTGAGCCAAAACTAAACTTGTTTCCTTTTGCCTTCAGCGGAAATGATGCAGACGATCTAAACCCTGTTTGTCTAATTTTATCCAACCAGTGGGTTACCTCATAATCAAGTAACAAATCGTTTATAACAATTTTCTCTGATTTTTTTATACATTTTAATGCAGGGTAAAAAATTGATTCTGATTTACCTTTTCTGGAAATAAATGTATTTAAAATTGTTTGATTATCGTCTGGAGAATGATAATGTCTGTATGGATGGCTGTTGTTTTTTAAGTAAATCCAGACATAATCAATTTGGCGATGAGATATTAATATTGTACATATTTGATCAATCAGGGTCTCCATGGAATGCATCGAAATTATCTGCTTATTCACCGATGCAATGATATTCATTATTTCATGCAGGTATTTCTCTTTTTCGTAAAGATCATTAATTTTTTTTGTTCTCTTTATAACTCTATTCTGAAGATTCTTGTTCATAAATGAGATTTTATTTTGATGTTGAAATATTATGCGAAAGAGTATCAACGTAAAAACAGATGCCCAGCCGACAAGAGCCAGTATTAAAATAATTATTCTGGTTTCATGCTGTTGTATGTCTTCTTCTTTTTTGCGAAATTGATCAATCGGAACCGTTATTCTTATACCTCCTCTTACATCTCCTACTATGTCACCTTTATGACACGGGATGCATGAAGCTTCCATGTATAATGCTCCCATAAAATGTAAAAGCGAAGGATTTTCTGTCGAAAATTCAAAAAAATATTTTTCACCTTTGTGTTGACTAAAATAAGTTAATGCCTTTGTTTCAAAATTGTCGGGTTTGTTTTCCGGATTTTTAGGGTTCAGACTGGTAATTTTGTAGTAATGATTCTCTGTATTGTGAAGGTTTGCATATTCAAGAACCTGCCGTGTCATCCATGCCGGATTGATTCTGATAAAGATATCTCCTGATTCAGATTTTATTTGATTGTTCTCAAGATATGGGTTTGGTTTGAGCGAGCCCTCCTGCTTTACATAGACACCTCCATGTTCTGCAGACCAGCCTCGAAATAAAACAATGGTCTCAAACAACGATATTACCTGAAACTTGATAGTTTCTCTTGATAATTCGACCTGGCCACGACTTAATTCTCTTATTGAAAATAAAATTCCAAAAATCGTTAGAAGAATCAATGTTATGATAATAATGAAGTATTTTTTATATTGCCTGAAACCCTGCATATACCATTTATAAAAATAACAATTATTATACCTTGATCTATTGCCAATAACTATTTTTCATTAAAATATTCTTTCTAAAAAAGGTAAAGACGATTTATTTTCTGCAAAGAAAATTTTATATTTAAAAAAATATCGCAATATTTCGTTTTTTTAAAAACATTGCAATAATATAATAAAAATTGACAGATCTATTCAAAAAAATATTTAGAAATATATGAATCAATGGAAATCTCAAATAGGTGTTATTTTTGCGGTTATGGGAAGCGCAATTGGTTTGGGAAATTTTTTGCGTTTTCCAGGTCTTGCTGCCCAGTACGAAGGCGGTGCCTTTATGATCCCCTATTTTATTGCATTAATACTGCTGGGGCTACCAATTGCATGGGCAGAATGGGGAATTGGCCGGGCAGGTGGCCGAGCTGGTTACAACTCTGCCCCAGGGATATTTCGCGCACTCTGGAAAAATCCACTTTCACCTTATTTGGGAATTATCGGTCTCCTTGTTCCTGTAGGTATTTATATGTACTATATTTTAATTGAGTCATGGTGCCTTTATTATGCCTGGAATTATCTTGCAGGTAATTTCCCTTCAGGAAATCATGACCCCGGCCATTATAAATCTGTATTTAATTCACTTGCAGGAGTAGAAAAAAATGGCGATATTTTTTTACATAACAAAGAGGCGATTTTATTTTTACTCATATGTGTAATGATCAATTTTACATTTATTTATAGAGGATTGGCACGCGGAATTGAACTGGTTTGTAAAATTGCCATTCCTGCCCTTTTTTTATGTGGAATTATTATTTTAATCCGGGTATTAACATTAGGAACGCCTGACCCATTACATCCCGAACAAAATGTCCTTAATGGTCTGGGGTTCATGTGGAACCTTCATACAGAAAACAGTAGTCTTTGGAAATCTCTGGGTAATGCAGAGATGTGGCTGGCTGCTGCAGGACAAATATTTTTCTCTCTTTCTGTTGGATTTGGAGTTATCATCAACTACGCAAGCTATTTGAAAAAAAAAGATGATCTTGTTCTTTCAGCGATTACCTCAGTAGGTGGAAATGAATTTGCAGAAGTTGCCCTGGGAGGCCTGATTACCATTACTGCAGCCTTTATTTTTTTAGGGGCCAGTGGAGCAGGCGGAGGAACATTCCAGCTGGGATTTATTACCTTGCCTCTTGTATTTGAATCCATGCCGATGGGCGGGCTTTTTGGTTTTTTATGGTTTTTTCTTTTATTTCTTGCAGCAATTACAAGCTCGCTATCCATGCTGCAGCCTGCGATTGCTTTTTTTGAAGAGGGGTTAGCTATCAATAGAAAAACATCTATTATTATATTGGGCTTTATCACTTTAACAGGTACATCTTTAATCCTCTTTTTTTCAGCAGGATTGGTAGCACTTGACACCTTTGATTTTTGGGTGGGAACCTTTTTTATTTTTGTGTTTGCTTCTATAGAAGTAATTCTTTTTGGATGGATATTTGGTATTGAAAAGGGCCTTAAGGAGTTAAATGAAGGCGCATCACAAAAACTTCCGGGTTATATCGGATTTGTTTTAAAATATGTATCCCCTTTATATCTGATTATTATATTTGTTGCATGGTCCTGGCAAAAAGTTCCTGATTATTTAGAGAAAATTGCAAATGATTCCGTCACACAAATTGTACTGAGCTTTATATTATTTTTCATTGTTTTTTTAATACTTTTAACATTTCAAGCTGTAAAGCGATGGAAAAAACAGGAGGCTCAGTCATGAATTTATCAGGATGGGTCACAATGATTTTATCTGTTTCCGGAGTTACTCTTTTTTTTGCATATACATTAATTAAAGTACTTCGCATAGAATCAGCCAAGAAAAAACTTCATAGCACGCTTGATGAAACACCAGACACAAAAGAAGATCGATAAGAAGGGAATTTATGAACATTGAAAAAAAAGAGATTAAAACAGAAAGTATTGTATATAAACCAAGTTCACCATTTCTCGCAACAGTTCTGGAGAACAACAGAATTACTCCTAACAATGCCACTTCTGATGTTCACCATCTGGTATTTGATATTTCTGGTAGCAATATCAATTACCTGGAAGGCCAATCTATTGGGGTCGTTCCTCCTGGTACGGATGAAAGTGGTAAAAACCACAGAGTAAGGCTCTACTCTATATCATCTCCAAGAGAAGGAGAAAAAATTCTTAATAGTGTTGCGCTTACAGTAAAAAGAGTAATCTTTTCTGATTCAGACAATAAAGAAATAAAAGGTGTTGCATCTAATTATATCTGTGACCTTAAAAAAGGCGACAAAGTCAATATCACGGGACCAGTCGGAAGAACATTTATGTTACCCGAGGATGATCAAACTGATATAATTATGGTGGCAGTTGGAACCGGTATTGCACCATTCAGGGCTTTTATAAAATATATGTATGAGGTAAAAAAAGGCTGGAAAGGTAAGGTGTTACTTTTTTATGGGACTAAAACAGCCCTTGATGCGTTATACATGAATGATGAAAATAATGATATTGGACAATACTACGATCAAAAAACTTTTCTCGCTTTTACAGCTTTATCACAAGAAGGTAAAAAAGAGTATATTCAAGAAAAAATTAAAGACAACAGAACTCTTATTTGGAATATCTTAATGGAAAATAATTTTATGTTTTATATTTGTGGTATTAAAGGAATGGAAGAGGGAATTGAAGCTATAATGAAAGATCTGGCATCCTCCAGGGGACAAAACTGGGATGAACTTCGAAGTCGTTACAAAGCAGAACACAAATGGCACCTGGAGGTGTACTGATTTATTATGCTGACAGGAATTGTACTCTTTATAATTATAATAGTCCTTATAGTGATTACAATTTCATCACAGCTAAATAAAAACCAAAAAGAGCGTCCATTCAATGAGGCTTTAAGTTTTTTTACCAATTACAACCATGGGCCATGTATCCAGAAATTTGAAGAACTTGTTTTTGAGGATCCTTATAATGCCTTATATCACTGGTATCTGGCCCGATCAAAGTTTTATACAAAAGATTATACCGGTTCTATAAAACATCTGACCCAAATATTAAAAATAAATAATTATACAGTTCACTCAGTCAATCTTCCGGAAATTGAAAACTTTAATGAGTCTGATATTTATCAAATGCAACTGGATATTTATCGCAAGCTGAATCTTAAAAAAGAGTTAAAATCAACATATCAAAAAATGATACAGATTTACCCTGAAATTTTTGAATACCTTTTTCAATATTTAGCACTTGAAATAGAAACCCAGAACTATTCTCCCGAGGTACGTATGAACCTGGAGAAGGCGGTTGATATCCAACCTGAAAATTCAGAACTCTACTTTTATCTTTCATTGGTCAGTTACAAAGAAAATAATATTGAAAACTCACTTCGGTATGCAGAAAAAGCCGTCCATTATAAAAAGTCACACAATGAAGCGGCGTTTCTCATAGGGTATGCTCATTTTTATGGTGATCGTCTCGGCGAAGCAATTGAATATTTAAAACAATCCACAATGTCTAATTATTTTAAGAAAAGTGCAGCATATTATCTGGCGAGAATATATGAAAAAAAAGGAGAGTTTAAAAATACCCTGATTTATTCCCGTCAGGCAGATGAAACTCCACTTTCAATTCATGAAAATCCGGCACTTGAAGCGGAATCCAAATTTTTATATGCTTTAACTCTGGAAAAAAACGGTGATTACATGGAAGCATTCACTACTTATGAAAAAGTATCTGCCATAAAACCAGACTTTCCAGGACTTAATGACAAATTAAAATTAATTAGAGGAAACAATGATCCCTCTCAAAAAGTAAAAATTATTGATCTCGAGAACAGTTCAACGGGAGATTTTTATGCAACTGTCGAAAAAGTTGTTTATTTAATGGGATACAAGGTTAAAAAAAGTGAACCAATTGACGACAAAGCAATTAACTTTCATGCTGTCTTAAAAAGCGATCCCGATTCAAAAAAATACACTGCTATTCTTGTACGCAGAAAATCGGGCATAATTAACAGCGAACAGTTAAATACCATAAAATTATACCTTGAATCTTGCCGGTTAACCCAGGCTGTTATTATCACAACAGGAGATTTTGACCCTAAAACCAGAAAAGAAATGGAAAGGGCTGGTTATATCTACGTCAATAGTCAGAACCTTCAGACATTGCTCGCTAAAATAGATTAATCATTACAAATCCGGGCAAACTGCTTGGCAAAATAGGTTATAATTATATCAGCTCCGGCTCTTTTAATACTATGTAACATTTCTATCATTACACGCTCTTCATCGAGCCAGCCTTTCATCCCGGCAGCCTTAATCATGGAATATTCTCCGCTTACATTATAAGCAACAACCGGAAGCGCAGATACCGCTTTAATTTTATAGATAATGTCCAGGTAAGAAAGAGCAGGTTTAACCATAAGATAGTCTGCACCTTCCATTGTATCAAGTTCAGCTTCTATCAGGGCATCGCGACTATTGTTATAATCCATTTGATAAGTTTTTTTGTCACCAGACTTTGGAGCTGAATCGAGAGCTTCCCTGAAGGGTCCGTAAAAAGAGCTGGCATATTTAGCCGTATACGACATTAAAGAAATATTTTTAAAACCAGAATTATCCAGAATTTCCCGGAGATAGCCAATGCGTCCATCCATCATATCTGATGGTCCAAGAATATCTGCCCCTGCTTTTGCCTGCTCAATTGCCATTTTACCAAGAATCGTTAATGTTTCATCATTTAGAATTTCTCCATTTTTAACCAGACCATCATGACCGTCAGAATTATAAGGATCCATAGCTACATCTGTAACAATAACAATATCCGGAAATTTTTCCTTGATAGAGCGGATTGCTTTCAGATATAGATTGTTTGGATCATAACTGATAGTTGCTGTTGTATCTTTTAATGATTCATCAATCACCGGAAATAAAATAAATGTATGAATACCCAGTTGAACACACTCACCAATTTCTTTCAAAATCTTATCCAGTGAAAATCTATAAATGCCCGGCATGGAACTGATTTCAATTTTTTGTGATTCTCCTCCAATAATAAATAAAGGATAAATCAATTTACTCACAGGCAAAAAAGTATCTTGAACAAGTCTTCTGATTACACTATTGGCCCGGTTTCTTCTTGGTCGTCTGATGATATTCATATTCTATATATGATTTTTTTAAATTCAATTGTCAAGAATAATAAACTTTGAATGAAAGAAAGAAGTTATTTTAACCCTTTTCTTTTTTTCATGTTTAAATAATACTGACGTTTTTTCTCTGGAAATCTCTCAATAGCGTACCGAAGCATAACAGAAGGTATCATAACAGAGTGTTTGTCTAAAAAATTCAGAATGATTTCAGAATTCTTTTTTCCTGCCTCTCTAAGCATCCAGCCAGCTGCCTTTTGAATCAAATCACGCCTGTCTTTTATTGAATCTTCTGCTAATTTAATAATCGTATCATATTTCTCATTTCTAATAAACGTCAATGTCGCAAGAATCGCAGCCCGTTTACACCACAAATGATTCGTTTCTGCAAGTTTAAAAAGAGGTCGATGATCTTTATCCAGAAAATATTTTCCGAGAATATGAGGTGCAGAGGAATCTACAAGATCCCAATTATTTATACGATTATCCTTCAGGTTTTGTATATAAATATTTACAATACTGTCTCTCATTTGAGAATGTTTGTCATACTTTTTTATCAGTAAAAAAAGAGCAGCAAGGCGTATTTCATGCCATTGTGAAGTAAGTAAACTGCATATATCAGATATATCCGGATCATGGTATTTTTTTATCTCTTTTCTAATATCCGGAACTGCGATTCCTAAAAATTTATCTCCATAACCATACTCTCCCGGTTCACACTTGAAATACCTTTTACATTTTAGTGCCCGCTCAGAATCAGATTTTGCCTGAAAAGAGGAAATCAGTAGATCAGCATTACTCATTGTTGATTCTGGCTTCAGAAAATGATTGCAAATAGATAGCAATTTCGGGTAAACCATTTGAACCTGACTGGATATTTTTTCTGGCCTGTATTCTCTCTGCCCGTTTGCAAATATCTTTAATTGTTCTGGGTGAGTATCCTGTTAATTTTTCTGCTAATAATGACTGGTCCTCTTTAGTTAAATGTCTGGCATAAAGTTCCAGAATTTTCTCAATATCCTGCTTGTTGGGTAATGAAAATTCAAGGATCGTATCAAATCGAGATAATAGTGCTTCATCAAGATCATTTTTACGGTTGGTGGCGCCAATGGTTATGTAATTACTTTTTGCTTCCATTCCATCAATTTTTCTTAAAAGAACAGATAAAATACGCCTCGTAGCTTCAAACATATTTCCATCTCTTGACATTGCCAATGCATCAATTTCATCCAGAAACAATATTATACCACGCTCCGCAAAGGAAGCAGCCACATCAAATATATATGCCAGCTTTCTGGTTGATTCACCATAAAAAGCAGACATTATACTCTCGACCGGAATATATACAAGAAGAAAGCCGGTTTCATGGGCAAGAATTTTAGCCATCGTTGTCTTACCTACTCCAGGGGGACCGCTGAACAAAATGGCCCTTGGTCTTATACTCTCAAATTTTTCTCTCGTTACCTGGGTAATTTTGTCATAAACTTCAGGATTTTTTACAGGCAGAATCACTGTTTCCAGAACATGATTTTTTATGGAATCATACCCGGCAAACTGGGCAAAGCCATCCTCTTTTTGAGAGGAGGGTAAGTATACATGACAACCAGCTTCCGCTAAAAGGTGTTCAATACTTTTTTTTTCCACAGAACAAAATGTTTTTATAAAGCTGAAGATTAAATTCAACTCCATTGAATTGATAACCTCTTTTTTAGAGATTTCAATCATTTTTTCATCATAAAGAGCACTAATTCTGATGCGAAGATTGTTTAAAATTCCATTGGTATCAAATAAATTGCTATTTAAAGCCTGTATGGATAAAAATTTTTTCTCAAAAGTATGAATACGCCAGTTTTCCAGATGTTTTTTTGCTAATACCAATGCTTCATTAATGGTATCAAATGTAATTTCTGCAGGAAACAGTTTTATAATCAGCTCAGATTTTTCAAATCCAACCTCAATTGTCTGATCAGATATGCTATATTTATTGATTAACTTATCTATTTCACTATTTACTTGAGAAAAGGTAAAAATTTCCATTTTTTTAGGTTTGGTTGTTTACAATCGGTGTGGATAAAAAATAGCGGCTATGTGTAGCCGCTAGTGCCCCTTATAAACTCCTTTCTCAACACTTTTCTGGGAAATTTTTGAAAAGTGAATATATGAAGTATAGATAAAAAAATATTTAATACGTCAACAAGTTTTTTCAGAAAGGAAGAGCTACTTAACAAAAATAAAGAACAAAAAAGTAGAGCTCGTAACAGGGCTCTACCCCATTTAACAAAACAAAAGTAGAAGAAATGCTTTACGTTTTAATAAATAATTAAAGGTTGCAGAATATGTATCTTAAATATGCAGTTTTATTATTAATACTATGGCAGTATAATTGTTCCTTTGTAATTCCTCCTATAACCCTGACGGGAACGAAAACTGCCGCAGAAAAACAGATTATTGGAGACCAAAACGAAATAGAAGAAGACGTCTGGATGATCTCTTCTGCCAAAAGCAGCAGTGAATCCGGAGTAAAAACAGAAAAAAGTGACGATGCAAAGAATCTCGAAGAAGAAAATGCCTACACCAACAGAGCACTGTCGCTGTTAAATTTATATGCTGAAAATATAGCCGCTTTAAAAAAAGATAAAGTTGTCGGTGAAGGAAACAAAGGACTATTAATCAACCTTTTTACCATAGATACCATAACATTTGATGAAGAAATTCTTTTGAAATATGATAAAGAAAATATCAAAGATAAAGAAAAAGGAAAAGAGTACAGAAAACTTCTTGAAACAGTAAAACAGGTAAATCTTGCAAGAGACTATCTTGCTCAGGGTTATATTTTACATCAAACCAGACTTGAGCCTGAATTCAAGGCTTCAAAAGAAGAATTGTTGATCGAACTTGGCCAACAATATCGAAATAGTGCCCTGAAAGGCGAATATATCCAGAATGAATCCGGAGTCTGGGTAACCAAGTAAATAAAACTTTATACCACTCCTGAGCAGCGGGAACATAAACCCTTATCTGTTAAATCTCTATAAATCCAGCAGCGAGGGCATTTTTGCTTTTCTGATTTCGTAATATGTATGTCTGATTCATCAGTTGCTTTAATTTCAGAAACAACAAGATAAAAATCAAGCTCTTCTGGAGAGAGAGAGCATTCACTCAATTCAGAATCAGGTAAATACACTGTTGCTTCAAGAGAGGATTTAATTATTTGTTTTGTCCTTGCCTCTTCCAGATAACCGTTTACCCTGTCTTTTAATTCCCATACCGGTAATAACTTTTCACTTATAGCCGGGTTTAACCACTTTGAAACTGCTTTGGGCCAGGGGCTTTCAAATACAGAGTTTTCTCCACTATGAAGTACATGGTAAATTTCTTCTGTGGTAAAACTAAGAACAGGGGATAACCATATCAACAGGTGATCCATAATGATCTGCAAAGTTTTTATAGACGATTTACGGTTGCCGGCAAATTCAGACTCACGGGTATTTGCCGATGAAACATCGCAATAAAGACGATCTCTGATTATATCAAAATAGGTATTTGACAAAGTAACAGTGCAAAAAGAAAGTATTCTCTGGTAAACCTGGTGAAACTCAAAGTTTCTGTATCCATTTTCCACTTTTTCAGCAAGAAGCGCCAGTTCGTTTAATACCCATAAATCAATATCATCTTTAACAACATCTTCTCCCAGATTTTTACTCTCTTCACCATCATCAAGATTTCCCAGAATATATCTGAATGTGTTGCGGATTTTACGATAACTATCAGAAAGTCGATCCAGCATATCAAAGCTGATTCTATTATCATTTTTATAATCTTCAGAACAGACCCAAAGCCTTAAAATGTCAGCACCGTATTTAGGTATGATATCATCAACAGGTGAAATAACATTTCCGAGTGATTTGCTCATTGCTTTGCCTTTTTCATCAAGAACATATGCATGAGTAATAACCTGTTTATACGGAGCCTGATTTTCAAGAGCAATTGCAGGCCATAAGCTGCTTTGAAACCAGCCGCGATGCTGATCAGATCCTTCCAGATAAATATCAGCCGGAAAATTCAAAGATGGATTTTTCTTTAATACATTGTACCAGCTTACTCCACTATCAAACCAGACATCAAGAATATCATTCTCTTTTTCGAATTTGTCAGATCCGCACTTTAAGCATTTACTTTGCGGAGGAAGCAGCTCTTCACTCTTATAATCAAACCATATCTCAAGCCCTTTCTCTTTTATTAAATGAATAACATGGTTTAAAGAGTCCACTGTCATATGAGTTTCACCGCACTTACTGCATGTAAACGCCGGTATCGGCACACCCCATTGCCTTTGTCTCGACAGACACCAGTCGGGACGATTTTCAATCATGGACTCAAATCGCTTTTGCCCCCATGCAGGAATCCATTTAACTTTGGCGGCCTCTTCGAGAGCTCTATCTTTTAATTCATCTACCCGAAAAAACCATTGAGGTGTCGCACGAAAAATCAAGGGAGAATGCGAACGCCAGGAGTGAGGATAGGAATGCTCAATATCAGTTCTATTGATTAACAGATTTTTTTCTTTCAAGAGCTCAATTATTTTTTCATTCGCATCAAAAACATAGACCCCTTCCATCAGGGCAAACTCAGATGTATAACGACCCCTGTGATCTACAGGCGAGTATGGTTCTAATTGGTACTCCAGACCTACTTTATAATCATCAAGACCATGTCCCGGAGCTGTATGTACAATTCCTGTTCCTGCCTCAAGAGTAACATGAGATCCATAAACGATCAAACTTTTTCTTTCTAAAAATGGATGTTGTGCAGTACAACTTTCTATTGATTTTTTTTCGACTTTCTCTTTTGAAGAAAATGTTAAACCGGTTTTTGCAAAAAAAGCTTCTTCCAGACCAGCTGCAATAATAATATTTCCAGCATTTGTTTGATAAACATTATACTCAAATTCCGGATGAAAACAGAGTGCAAGATTTGCCGGAAGAGTCCATGGGGTCGTTGTCCATATAGCAATAAATTCCGGCTTTATGGAATTTGTAAAAAAAGAATTATCAGAAATGGGGAATTTTACATATATGGACGGAGAAGTATGCTGCTCATATTCTACCTCAGCTTCTGCCATTGCGGTACGGGCAACAGTATCCCAGTAAACAGGTTTTTTACCTTTGTATATATATTTTTTCTGAAAAAGATCACGGAAAGCTTCCAGAATCCCTGCTTCATAATCTGAACTCATCGTATAATAAAAGTTGGGCAGTGTCTCTTGCTCTTTTTCTGAAGTTTTTTCAAGGTAACTGTTATCCCAGAGAACTCCGAACCTGCTCTGGTCCTGAGCCTGAATTTTTATAAAATCTGAAGCATAATCACGGCAGGCTTTTCTCACCAAAGCAGGATTGTTTTCTTCGCCTTTTTTTCTATTCGAAAGTTTTTTTAAAACTGCAAGCTCAATGGGTAAACCATGACAATCCCATCCTGGAACATAGGGAACCTGATAACCATTTAACAGATAAAACTTGTTGATAATATCTTTTAATATTTTATTCAAAGAGTGACCAACATGAAAATTTCCGTTGGCATAAGGAGGGCCGTCATGTAAAATAAATTTGGGAGCACTATTTTCGGCTCTTTTTTTATTTATTCTGGCGAGAATAGAGTTCTTTGCCCAATAACTTACCAGGTGGGGCTCTTTTTGGGCAAGCCCAGCCTTCATGGGAAATACTGTTTTAGGTAATTTTATGGATTCTGACCATGAACTTTTCTCATTTTTATTTTCAGGCGGTTGTGAACTCATACCCGGTATAAATTGCACTAAAAGACAGTGCGTCAAGCAGTTGCATCGTAAAAAGAAACATCTGTTAATCTGCAATAAAAAATATAAAAATATAATCTATTTTTATTGACGATTTATCCGATTATTATTATAGTATATGAAGTCATGAATGATTAAAAATGTTCATGACAGTGATTTTGAGTTCATTCTTAAATTTGTATGGGAATGAATGACACGTGATGAGGAGATATAAGGACCAGGAGAATGACAATGAAAAGTTTAACAACAGGCGATCTGCGCAACGCCTTTAATATTGTGCTGATAATGGGAGTTCTTCCCTTTATTTTCAACTGTGCGACACAAAACCCAAACCAAACAACAACTCAGGTAACATCTGATACAACAATAGCAAGTAATAAACTAGCTGTTGAGGCAGTAAAAGCAGAAACATTACCAGATAATCTGGTAATTACCCTTCAACCAAAGATTGTTGTTGCCGAAACATCAAAAAGCCATAATGGCCACAAGTCCAAATCACACCATAAAAAAAGTTTGAATATTGATTCACTTTATATGAGTGTGAGCAAAATAGAAGCTTTTGATGGTACTAACTGGATTGTTGCTTTTGATTATCTAAATGATGCAAATCAACAACCTTTAACTGTTCAAATAGGCGGTCTGTTTGGAGAAAGCCCAGTTGAGTTATACAGATTAAATGTTCCGACAGGTAGCAGCTATTCTGAATTTAGAATTTCTTTAACCGACGGGAATTATTTTACTCTTGTAAATAAGGCAGCAGACTTGATACCTCTTACCCTTGAAGAAGAAGAAGGGGATGAAGCTGGTTCCATTCAAATAAAAAATAAAGCAAATTTAATTGTTCCTGTAACAGATGGTTACAAAACAACTGTTGCTTTTGAAATTAATGTAAAGGAGTCTATTGAGGGTAAGCATGGCAACTATGAATTTGAACCGCATATTGCACTTGCCGGTTACCTCCAGGAGATATTACCCATAGAAAAAACAGCGGCGATCGATCCAAGATTATTGGCGATTCGTTAAATAAAAAAACCTGAAGTCTGCTTAACAAGGCATTATTTTGTTAAGCAGACTTTTAAATGTTTTCATAAAAAAAAGCTGCAGCTCCTTTAATACAACACAATTCATCAGTTATAATTTTCAACGGTATATCTTTCAATATCTCATAAAGTTTCTTATCTGCAAAATAAGAGTGTAAAAGGTTTGTTTTGTTCTTTCTTAAATAAAATGCTGATTTTGAGATCACCCCTCCAGCAAGATAGAGTCCTCCATAAGGCAATGTTTTTAAGCTCCAGTTACGGCACTCTCCGGCCAGAATAGAAGTAAATAATTCCATGGTTAAAATGGCTGCTTTGTCTTTATTTTCATGAGCCATAATTATGATTGCCTCCTGATCATTCTGAGTTTTTTTTAAAAGATCTTGCATAGCTTTAGACTCTTTATGAATAGTATTGATTACAAAATCATAAATTAACCGAATACCTCTACCCGATAAAAGATCTTCATAAAGAACACTTTTTTGTATTTGATATACATAGTTCCAAAGTTCCCACTCCCTTTGGTTGGTGGGTGAAAAGTATGCGTGACCCCCTTCTGTACCAAAAGCAGAAGCTATTTTTCCATCGGCAAGGGTTCCAAAGCTTTCCCCCAGGCCGGTTCCGATTGCTATTAGTGAGACAACGCTGTTTTTTCGTACTGGCCTGTTGCTGATATTTTTTATTGAGTTCTCTGATAAATAAGGAATTGCATGGAGCATCGATTGAACATCATTTTTAACAGAACAACTTTGAAACGAGAATTTTTGAACAAGTGTTTTTACATTAAAGGACCAGGGTATATTAGAGAAAGTAAGTTTATTCCGATTCAAGCTTCCTGCAGCTCCTATTGAAATATGGTATGATTCTGGACTAATCTTTTGTTGACTTAAATATAAATTTAAAATCTGAGCAAAACTCTTATACTCTTTTGTGATATACTTTTCAATGTTTTTCAACTTAATGTCGCTTTCATTTTTTTCGGCTTCAGAAATTATAGTCTTTGTTCCACCAATATCTACGGCAAGCAGTTTACTGTTATTATGAGCAGACATAAATTAATGACTCTGCAGAAAATGATCAATTTTAATTTTGTCAAGGATCAGATGGTTCAGCTCCTCTGCAATATCTTCGATATTTTCTCCGGTTAATTTTTCTGCAGTAGAAAGTTCTTTTTGCTTTTTCAGAATATTCTGCTCGATTTTATTTCGTTTATGAAGCATAACCAGTTTTTCGAGTCTCCTCGAGTACTCTTCCTGTATCAAATTTTCTTCACCGGTATCATTTTGAAAAACTGGATCAAGCTCCATAATAATTGTGCTTAAAACCGAACCCAGTTCTTCCGGAAGATGTATCATTGCGCTGTTCAGCTCTTTCCATTTCCAGAACTCACCACCTTTAAGACGGTCTCTGAAAAAAATGTATAAAAGATAAAACTCTTTTTCAACCCAGTTGATTTCTGAAAGCAGGCTTTCCTTTTCCCAGAAAGCTGGAAATCTCAAAAGAAGCGCTAGAATCTCTTTTTCGAGTCTGGAAAGATCTTTTTTTTGAACCGGTGATTCATTAATGCTACTCTCTTCGTTTACAGGCGCATGACCCTGAAGAAATCTTTTAAAATCTTTACCCAGCAAAATAGGAGAAGTATCAATTATGGAGGCAAGTTCCTTTATATAATCTTCTCTTTCCCACTCTTCTTTAAGCTGACTTGCAAATTGAAAAAATTCTTTTATAGCAGACCGTTTTTCTTCCATTTTCTGAATGTTATATTTATGTTTTAAAAAATACCATAAAATGAAATTCAGCTCACTGACGGCATTATCAATATATGAGAGAAGTTCTATCGGCTCAAGCTCTTTACTGAGATCGAATGGGTCTTTTGCCTTGATCTGCTTTCCAGGAATAACTACCCGTATATTCAAGTTGTAATTTCGGGCTGTCAACAGTGCTCGATAGGCAGCATCAATTCCAGCATTATCGGCATCAAAAAAAATAATTAAATTATCACTGTAGCGCTTTAAAAGCTTTGCCTGCTCATCTGTAAATGAGGTTCCCAGAGGAGCGACCACATTTTCTATCGATACCTGCGATAACCCTACCACATCGAGATAGCCTTCAACAAGAATTACCACCTGAGAACTACGTATGGCCGTTTTTGCCTGGTGCAAATTATACAGTGTCTGTTTTTTTTGAAAAACAGGAGATTCCGGCGAATTTATATATTTTGCGGATTGCTTGTCACCCTCTTGAAAAATTCGTCCTCCAAAGGCGATGCACCTGGAATTTATATTGTAAATAGGAAATATGATTCTATCACGAAAACGATTATACACATCTCCTTTTTCTGTCTTGACCAGCAGGCCCAGATCATATAATGATTTTTCAAAGCCTTCAATATTTTTATGCTCTTCTATCGTTCTTTCCAAAAAACGAAAATCAGGCGGGGCATAACCAATTTTAAATTTATTAATACTTTCATCAGTTATTCCACGGGATCGGATATATTGAATACTATCTGGATGATTTACCTGCGCACTATAGAGTTTTTGAATAATTTCAGAAACCACAAAAAGAGGCTCTTTAATATCTGATTTTTTTTTATCTGTTTCTGATTTAAAGCCCGTTAAAGCTATTCCAGAGTAGTCCGATAGAATTTTTAAAGCCTGGGGGAAATCTACGTTTTCATATAATTGCACGAAAGTAATCAGGTTTCCACCTTTTCCGCAACCAAAACACTTGAATATTCCTTTTTCAGGAGATACGCTTAATGAAGCACTTTTCTCGGAGTGAAACGGGCATCTGGCCCAGAGGTTATTACCTTTTCTTTTTAGTGGAATAAATCTTTGAATATAGGATTCAATAGATATTGCCTGCAACAAACGTTCAGGGTCGGTTGCCATTACTGGATTTATTTAAAAAAGGATTAAGGAGGTCAAATAGATAATTATTCTCCGAAAAGAACTTTTTTACGCATTCTTTTGCGAATTGCAGTATCAAGTGCTCTTTTTTTAATTACACTTGGTTTTTCGTAGAACTCTCTTTTTTTCAATTCTGTCAATGTACCTGCATTGGTCACTTCACGTTTGAATCTTTTCAATGCTATTTCTATAGGTTCATCTTCACGGACTCGGGTACCATTATTAAAATACTCATAGACGTTTATTTCCCGCTTTTCACGGTTATAATCCCGATTTGAGTCTCTATCTCTTCCGGAATCTCGATTATCTCTGTTTTCGCGATTATAGTCTTTGTTGTATTCTCTGGTGTATTCTTTTTTTTCCATTTCCGTTACCTGGTGACACAACCCTTTCTTATAGACATGATGTCAATATTTTTTCCTCAAGTAAGTTTTAAATAATTAAAGATCGAATCATTTTTTCTTGACTTACCAGCGTTTCCTGATTTTATTTTAACAACAAGGAGAATAAAACAAGATGAATCAACAGGAGCAATTCAAATTTAGGTGGTGGTCTGCAGGCGACCTTGATGGTTTTTTTGGTCTTTTTGTCGATAGTCTGATTCAATTAATAATAATTTCTTTACTCTGCTCTGATCTTCTCAAGATGCCCGCTGAACTTGTTTATGGAAAAATATTGCCAGGTGTTGCAATAAGTATTCTTATAGGTAATTTATTTTACGCATATCAGGCAAAAAGGCTTTGCGAAAAAACAGGTCGTCGCACTACCGCCCTTCCTTATGGTGTAAATACACCTTCTCTTTTTGTCTATATTTTTTTTGTTATCGCTCCTGTTCTGGCAAAAACCGGTGATCCCAATCTTGCATGGCAGGCAGGTCTTGTTGCATGCCTGGGTTCAGGGTTGATCGAACTCCTTGGTTCTTTCATAGCCGGCTGGGTAAAAAGAGTGACCCCAAGAGCTGCGCTCCTTGCAACTTTAGCCGGAATTGCTGTAGCATTTATTTCACTCGATTTTTGCTTCCGCATCTTCCAGAATCCGCTGGTAGGGTTTGTGCCACTGGCTACCATTTTGATACAGTATGTCGGCAAGAAAGCTCTACCTGGCAAGGTGCCTGCAGGTCTGGTAGCGGTTCTGCTTGGTACAGTTCTGGCATGGTCGCTTGATCTGCAAAATCAGGAAAACCTTTTTTTTTCAGCATCTCTCTCATTTAATCTTCCTATACCCGTTTTTCGTGATGTCTGGAGCTCTTTAAATTCAGGAAATCTTGTTGAATATATAGCTATAATAATTCCCATGGGACTTTTCAATCTTCTTGGTTCACTGCAAAATCTCGAAAGCGCCGAGGCTGCAGGCGATACCTATGATGTTCGCAGTTCACTTGCCGTAAATGGAGTCGGAACCATCATCGCAGCTCTATTCGGATCAACTTTCCCTACAACTATTTATATTGGTCATCCAGCCTGGAAAGAAATGGGAGCAGGGGCAGGTTATTCAGTCGCCAATGGATTAGTAGTTACCCTCATAGTTCTAACAGGTCTCACAGGCTTTATATCGCAACTGATTCCAGTTGAAGCAGGAGCGGCTATATTGTTATGGATAGGTATTATAATTTCATCACAGGCATTTCAAAGTATTCAGCGCAAACATATACCCGCAGTAGTTATTGGACTTTTCCCTGCGCTGGCTGCACTTGGAGTTAAAATTATCAGTGACGCCTTGCGTATTTTTCAACAGACAATCGGAGCAATAGGTCTGGAAAAAATGTCAACACAGATTCCTTTTTTACATGGAATGATTACTCTGGAACGGGGATTTATTTTCAGTTCTATGATATTGTCTGCTATGGCTGTTTCTATTATCGATAAAAACTTCAAAAAGGCTTTTTATTGGACATTAGCTGCAGCTTTGATTTCAGCAACAGGATTAATGCATGGCTATTCATTTGATGTCAGGGGTGAAATAATTAATGCTTATGGACCTGCATCTACCTGGCCTTTCATTTTAGGTTATCTTTTTATGGGAATGACTTTTTTAATAGCGCATAATTCCAAAGAAAAATAAAAAAAAAACTGGTTGCTCGATTATTCATTTGTTGCTGCCACCATTCCTGCAGCTATTCAAATAGATTCACGCTAATCGAACCCAACTGCCATTGCTTTTTCTTCGGTAGCATTAATAAAAAAACTGGCACTTTTTTAAAAAAAATTTATTTTTCTGAATAATTGTTGCGGTTATAAAAACGAAAGCGAAAAATAATAAATTTTATAACATAATTACCTAAAAATTTGTTGAATTAAAAAAATATTAAAATGATCTTTTGCTCTGTTCAGGGACGCTCCAATTGAAACGCCCCTGTAAAAAAATGCCCTTTAAAAATTACCGCCCACTTTAAAAGTATACATATTGATTACTGCGAAATCTGCCTCCAGAGCAATGCTTAAATACTTCCAGACAAATTCTGTTCCCAATATCCCCTCAAAACCTGTAACGGTTTCATTTTTCAGATTTACTTTGCTTGTAGTCTCAATCATATATCCCAGAGAAAAGGCTACTCCCGCATAGGGTCGAAACAACCACAGATCTTTGCTGACAAGCAGATCAGCCCCGACATGATGATAATTCAGATCAGATACTCCCAGCATAGAGGAATAGTTTGTCCGTGCTGCCCCTGCCAGACCGGAACCAGCATCATAATAAAAACCATACTTCAATCCTCCGCCAACCCAGCCATAATTAGAAGCAAAATTTTTGGTAAACTGCATTTCCATATCCATTTTATCTGTTACACCCATGCGTGCGTGAAATAGTGGCAGAGAAAGCCTGTGATTATCGGGAACCAGATAGTGATCAGAATCAGGATGAGCGAAGGTGTCATTCCATTTACTTTTGTAATCCTCGAGAGGACTGGTTTTTTGATATTCCAGACCCAGATCAAAGTTAAATTTACCCAGAGGTCTTGCGCTGGATATTGGCTTAAAATAAATAATCGGACCCACCTCCCTGACAAATTCGCGAAAAGCACTCTGCGTTAACGAAGGATCGAGAAACATGGCACACTCATCATAACTGTTGGTCAGATGCAGGGTAACCGAATGATCTCCTGTATGATGAGCTGAAATATCTGAAAACAGACTGGTGAAAACAATTGTTAATAAAATCATTTTAGCTTTCATATTAAACTCCTTTGTTTGCTTTCAAAATTCTAAAAAAATCTGACTTTGAAAGCTACTGAGAGTTTACAAAATAAAAAGAGAGCTGTCGCCCAGACCTTGAAGGTTTGGACTCCTTTTTTTAAATTAAAAATATCTGAAAAATTGGGGCTTCAGGAGACTCTGGAGCTCTCATCAAACCATTGCCTTCGAAACTGTGTCGGCGTGAGCCCTGTATATTCCTTGAATAAATTGTTAAAAGAAGATTTGGAGTTAAAACCTGAATCAAAGGCAATTCGTAATACTGAAACATCCTGAGTATAGTCTTGTACGAGAAGTTTTTTTGCCTCTTCGAGCCTGTATTTATTGATAAAAGTAAACAGATTTTGCCGAAAAACATCATTGATAACTTGAGAAATCTGATAAACAGGATAACCTGTTTCATTGGAAATATCCTTGATTGTCAGAGTACTTTCCAGCCAGGGTTTTTCTTCCATATATTTCAGAAGGGCTGTTTTTATTTCACTCATTCGCGGCTCACTCAATTTTGTTTTAGCATATTTAGCAAATCCGCTGAACTCTTTTTCCTCTACTTTATCTTCTCTGCCTGATATATTTGATGTCTCCCTCAAAGATTTTTTTCGATCTGGAAAAATTTCTGGCTGGATAAATCCAAAGTATCCAATCACATTGATCCAGATAGATACCAGAAAGTAGGTTTCAGCCTCCCCGAATTTTTTACCCGTTACCTTTCCAATCATCCATGTAAGAGAAACGTATCCCCAGATAACCAGATTTATAATGAGCATTGTATATAACCATGAAAGATATACTTTACCCTTGTACGAAAAAAACTCCATTGCTTTTTGCCGGTACTCTCTGACCTTCCAGAAGGTAAACAGGACATAGCCCAGACCATGAAATGGTAAAATAGTAGATATTAAAATTTCCTTAACTGCTGGATTTATAAAAATATTTTGAATAAATAGGGTTTTTCCTGCAAACGGTAAAAACCAGAATGGCATATCAGCAATCTTCACCAGTAAAAACGGGGCAAAATGAAAGATATCTTTTGTCTTTCGGCTGTCCGGGGAAATCAGATATTTTACATAGAGAAATAAAAATGGTCCATAAAAAAAGGGCCATCCATGAAGCAGTGCCAGAAGATCAGGATATTTCACAGCCCAACCCTGCAACAATATTGTCTTCATGACCAGATCTGGAGTTAATAAAAAAAGCCAGAGAGCAAGAATTCTGTTAGCTGCCGACTTCTCCTTTTTCTGCAGCAACAACATAGCCAGAACACAGCCCTGAACTGCGGCAATTATAAAAAAATTGGTCATGAAATTTTGCATATTGTTAAAACAGAAAACATCAATGCTTCACTGATTAGATTAAAAGTCAATCGATAATAATATGCCTGATATTCAGTCCGGGGAGATACGTTACTTTTTTGTTGCCCTAAAAACCGCTGGGAAATCAGGTTGAACTTTACCTATTTTTTTGGAAGTGAATTAAGCACTGAATTTCCCTTCATAGTCCGCCGGACTCATTGCACCAGCCGAAGAAAAATTTCCGCCAGGAAATAAAGGCTAAATTCAAATGTATTATGTCGATTTCACCCGCGAAGAGTACTGCGATGATAAAGATGGTATTTCCCCAACAAGAACCTTCTGGATATTGTTATGTCGTGATGAGGTGTTCACGGTAGTTCGACTCTTTTGTTAAAAAAATAAAGTTTCGTTCACTCTGAATGTTTTACAGCTATTACAACTGGTGTAAATATATCTTTACATTTTGAATCTCTGCCACATTGGAGAATGAAGATGTCTCCTGAGGAATACATAAGCTATACGCATCTGATATTTTTCATAACAGGTTTTACAGGTTCACTTGTCTTGTTTTTTAAAAGGAGGCTGGCACGGAATCATTATTTGCCATGGGTTTTGCTCATGGTGTCAACTGGTTCCGGGTACAATTACCTTTACTACAGCGGGGTTTTGTTAAAATTTCCCTATTTGTATGGTCTCAACACGGTGGCATTTGCGGCTGTGTTTCCCTTTATGTTTTTGTATCTATGTCAGGCATTGGAGTATGATTTTGTTCCCCGCTTTTTTCACTTTATCCCAATGGTCTGGACGGTTGCCCAGTTTGCAAACCTTGTTCCATATTATGTCATGGATCGGGAGAAGCTGATGGATATTGTCAGCGAATCAATCAAAACCCTGAACCCGGAAACTCTTATCGGTGATCCTTTTCCTTTTCTGCTCACTTCAAATTACCTGTTTCTGGCTTTTTTCGATCTCGCCTATATGGGATATCGTATGAGCTGGCATGGAATCGGAGGTGAGTTTCGGCAAAAGGGTACAGCACGTAATGTGCTGGGCTTCCTGGTTGTCTGGGGGGTTACCCACGCATTTGTTATCACCCTGAATATGCTGTTTGTAAAGAATCCGGTTTTGTACAGTATTATTGATATTATTTCGGTGATCAGCGCCTTGTCGTTATTTGTATTTATCACTATCATCCCTGAGCTGGTGAACAGGGGATTGTTTTCAAAACCCGGGGATCATTGGAACGGGCACATGTTTCTCCGTTCCCGGCTGTTACGGAAGGATAGATCAGAATTGAAAAAACACATGCTCGAGATATTTGAAAAAAAGAAAGTTTATTTGAATGATGGATTGAAAAGGACTGATGTGGGCAAATTGCTTGAATTAGACGAGAGTCAGGTCTCTGAGCTGGTCAATACGGAATTCAGGATAAGCTTTAATGATTTTGTAAATGGATACAGAATTGAGCATGCAAAAGAACTCATGGCAAAGGGAGAGATGAACCAGGTTCATATTTGCTATGCATGCGGTTTCAGTGCCTATTCGAGTTATTTTCGGGCCTTCAAAGAGGTTGTTGGTCTCTCACCAGAGGATTGGCGGATGGAGTATACACACAAGGTTGCCGACCAGTCCCTGATGCGCAAAAGAGCCTCGTTTAAATGGTAGGTGGCAGAGAACATTGATCTTTACCCATTTAAAGTGAATTTTTAAAAAATGATATCGCACTTTACATTTTAGCTCTTATACGAGTTTTGTCAAAGTATGGTCTCTTCGATGAATCAAAAAAATGTAAACGGTATAATTTTATGGCTATCTCTCGTATGCCTGATGGTCTTTGGCATGGTTATTGTGGGTGGAATTACCCGCCTGACTCATTCAGGCCTTTCGATTGTGGAGTGGAAGCCTTTAATGGGGGCGATTCCTCCGATGGGAGAAGCAGGATGGAATGAGGTTTTTGAAAAATACAAACAGTTTCCGGAATATCAAAAGGTAAACAACCAGATGAATCTGGATGAGTTTAAATATATTTTTTACTGGGAGTATTTTCACCGGCTTCTGGGGCGCTTGATTGGTGTTGTTTTTTTCTTTCCGTTTTTATATTTTGCAATTCGCAAAGAGATCGGGGCTGCTTTGATGAAACGCCTGAGTCTTGCTTTTATTCTGGGCGGTTTGCAGGGTTTAATGGGCTGGTATATGGTTAAAAGCGGACTCGTGGATATGCCGAGTGTCAGCCATTATCGTCTTGCTGCCCACTTGATGCTGGCCTTTGTAATTTTTGCCTATATTTTATGGATTATTCTTGATTTGATTTCTGATAAAAAAGAGAAGCCCGTGTCGGGAGCAAAAAACAGTATGTTCTCATTTTCTGTTTTTGTTACAGGTTTAATTGTGCTGCAGATAATTTTTGGTGCTTTTACTGCGGGAAAAAAGGCAGGTCTGAACTATAATACATTTCCTAAAATGAACGACTCATGGATCGCACCGGAAGTTTTTGAGATGTCTCCTTTGATAATTAATTTTTTTGAAAACAGTGCAGGCATTCAGTTTGCCCACAGAATGATTGCATGGATAGTGGTACTTGCTCTGGCCTATTTTGGCCATCGTGCAGCACGCAATGCCCGCTCAAAAAAACTGAAAAGGGCAGTTTATCTTTTATCAGGTACACTTGTTCTGCAGTTTATTCTGGGGGTGATTACATTGCTATTGCAGGTTCCGATCTATATGGCTGCCATTCATCAGGCGGGTGCATTTATCTTTTTTGGTTCAGCAATTTTTGTTAATCATAGTATGTTGCATGATTTTGATTAATGCGTCGGGCAGGGTTATTTAAAAAATAAAGGAAATAATAAAATTGAATTTATTTAAAGCATTTCTATTACCGTATCAGGCGATTGGTTTTACTTTAAAAAACAGGTCACTATGGAGGTATATTCTTATTCCTTTTCTAATAGATCTGCTTATATCTTTGGCTTTGATCTATTTTGTATTACTGCAAATTCCCTCCATTGGTGCATGGCTTGAAGAGCCAATTGCTGCGTTAAAAATGATACCTTCACCGGAGAGCTGGTTTGGCCGATTTATGATTTTTTGTATAAATATCATGGATACTCTTCTTCATTCCGTACTCTATGTTATTGTAGTGATGCTTTTTCCGGTATTTTTAACCATGCTGAGTGCTATCATCGACCCTTTTTTTCGAACCGGGCTCTATAACAAGGTAAATGAACTTTACCTTGACAGTACAAATCAAAATGTAAAATTATCAGAATCTCATGGGTCTCATGGGACTCATTTGAAAGCCTCTTACCGTGCCATCATTAATTCATTTCGAATAATATACCGCTTTATAGTTTACTACTCTTTTGGCTTGATCGCCGGTTTTATTCCGTTGATTGGAGGAATATTTCCGGTTATGGTCGTTGCCTTTTTTATGGCCTGGGAATTTTTACTAATAAGCTTTGAAGAAAATAATATTGCCTTTGAAGACCAGACGCGACTTTTGCGTAAAAACTTTTTTACCATTTTAATGTTCGGCCTAGGAGGTTATTTGCTTCTTTTTATACCGGTATTACAGGCACTCTTTTTATCGACAAATGTTGTGGCCGGTTCGCAACTCTATCGAAATTTAAAACCTGTGATCTGAATACTGGATTTTTCACATATTCAACACGCTCTTCTCATCACATACATCTTAAAAACTATGTCGAAGTACTTTCAGGCGTTGGGTTGAAAAAGAAAACATAGCCCGCCCTGCACAACTTGTAAAATCGTTGCTTCTGTGAATGCTTGGAATGAAATTCAGATAGCTTGTGTAATAAAGGACTAAGCATTTTTGTATTGTTCCACTTGACTGTTAGGTTAGGCAAATTGTTACAATCACTCAATTCGATATTGCTCGCCTTCGATACACTACCATTGCAATTAACAACATACACGACATTGAGATGGCTCCTGGAAAAAATACTGTTGTCACCGAGTAATGCTCAAGTGCCATAATCACAACGAGATTACGTACTACGAATATAAAATAGAATAGTAAGGATTCTGAATTTGGGAAACAATACGCCTTTTTGACAGTAGGTCCAAAACCAAGAATATCGACAATTGTCAGAATTACAACGGCCCATAACGGGTTAGATGTGAAGTACCAAAGTGGAAGAGTCGATATTGCCGAGAAAAAAAATAACCAATCTATTTTTGTGATAGCAATGTCACCACGCTTCACGTAGGCAAGGAATGCTACAAATATTGTAATGCCGCCTGAAACCCCGATTGGCCAAGCGCCTACACCACCTTTTCCTTCGAGCTGCGCAAAAAAAACAACAAATGTTGTAGTTCCCCATATGACCCAGGAAAAAACATGAGGCTTGGTTAAGCCATTAAGGATTGCACGGATGTAGGGAAAAAATCCCACGAAAGTGAGTACGATAGCAACAGTGCTTAGAATTTCTTTGTAAGACATGATACCTTCGTTTAAATTAGCCTGGTGTTATCTATCATTAACTTATTATTTCGCATATTATTTGCATGGTTTTATTTGATCCTTTTCTGGTACAGAAATAACTTACCACATTGATGCTCGCTTTCTCCATATCTCTCATACCCAAGCTTCTCATATACATGACGACCCCGGTTATTGCACTCAAAGACATCCAACCAAATACTGGTTCTTTTCAAATTAGTCCGACAGAAGTACTCCATTGCAGCAATCGCCAATTTCCCAATTCCCTTGTCTTTTTCTGATACGACGACACGACGAAATTCTACGCTACACTGATCAGTGTCGAGTACAAAAATGAAAAAACCTGCCAACTTTTCTGCTTCCAGAATTCGGAGATAGATAAAGCTTGGATCAAGAATGTTGTGTGCATGTTCGGCTTCGGAATATGGAAGAATGTAATGCTTTGTATCAGCTACCTGCTCTAACCGAGCAAACAGGCAAGCATCCTGTACAGAAGCTTTTTCAACACTGACCATGACTGTATGAAGGATCGAAAATATTGCTAAATAGTATTAACATAAATAAACTGAAAATCTATATTTTATGGGACTCTATATAATATGATTCAAATGTCAAATCCAATTTGTGAAACCCGGGCACGCCGAAGGCGAGCGCAGCTTATCAGCCGCTGTTAGACGATTTTGACCTCATGTTTCAAATGGGTTTAAAATTGTTACACCTTCGATTCTCTGCGTATTATTCAAATCTTCAGATAATAATATCTTCGCACCTGATTGAATTGCTGCGGCGATGATCATGCAGTCATAATATGAAAATTTATAACGATCATAAATTTCTAGTGATTTTTCAAGCAAGTCAAATGTAGGAAATATTTTACACAATGGAAATAATATTTCTTTCATATAAATTTTCAAATCTTTGTTTTTGATAGGTGTAATGAATTTTTTTGTTGCTACATTAATAAATTCCTGAATGACTTGTGCACTTATAAACCCATTTCCTGTTTCAATGGATTTAGCAATAATTGATTGTGATTTTGAAGATTTTATTAAGTTAGATTTATCAAAAGAATATATGAAAATATTTGTATCAATAAAATAGTTATCTTTCATTCATTTCATCTCTACTAAATTTTTTACCAGAATTTACATAAGATATTTTTTCCATTATATTATTGTAATTTTTATGCTGATTAAATGGATAGATATACATCTTTAACCAATCATTAAATAAATCATTTAACGATCGTTTTTCCATTTTAGCTTTTAATCGAGCTTTTTCAATAAGTTGCTCATCTGCTTTAAATGTAATATTCTTCATGTTAGAAATATATGCACGAATATCGTGCTTTGTCAATAAATAATTAAAATAATTATGAAATTTCTAATATTTATAAAACATTTTGTCTTAAAATCACTCAAATATATGAATCCAGGGCACTACGAAGATTTCCAAGTGCCTATGGTCTGTGTTCATGACATATAACGTTCGCATTTTGTTGACGTTTGAATGGGGTCTGAGTAAGCCAGACGAGCAACAAATTAAACTCCATAATTTTTGCGGGCTCTGGTCAAAATGTGGTCGAACAATCACGAGAATGCAATAGCAGATAAAATGTCTTTACTGTAAATCCATATTTTTGAATGTAGAATTGTGAGACCGGAACCGCTGAAAGCGGCGAACCTGTTATGCGCTGTTATCTGCCGTTACTTATTATAGTCTTTAATTGTAAAATTTAATTAAAAAGCTAAACCAATTTCAAAGATAGTTAACCCCATGAATAATCCACCTGATAAACCTGGTCCCACTAAATTTCTTAACTTTTCTTTAGGCCCAAATACATATGTATGATATGCTGCATACAAACCTGTTCTATACCAAATGTCAGATGTAAAAGCACCTTTATATCCCAATGTTATTCCTGCTCCTCCTAAAGAAGCACCAGTGTCTTGATCAAATAATTGTAACATAAAAACAGGTCCTAAATATACTCCGGTTGGAACCATTTTTTTACTTTGAAAAAAATAAAATGGAAATTCTAAGTTCAACTCAAATTCCTTAATTTGCATTGGAACAGGGGTTGAATATACTGTGTAGACAGATAATCTTGTGGTTGAAAAATTGTTAAATGCTCTTTCAAAAGATATAGGGGTCAAGTTCCAAACTAAAACACTATTTTCTGGATTTTCGTAAATACCGAAACCCTGGAATGGGATACTAACACCAATAAACCAATTTTTTTTCAAATTATTGTTATATTTTGATTTTATTTCTTCACTGTGTATAATATCTATATTAAAAATCACCATAATAAATATTACAAATTTTAAATATTGGTAAAAAATAATAAATAATTTCATAAATTACCTCTATAATAAAATTTTCTCTCTAATTATATTATTATATAAAAATAATTTAAATGGCAAGAAAAATATTGTAAAATAAATATCACTATCATAGCAGATTGGTCTGCTGCTGACTAGACCATCAAAAAATGGCAGATAACGTTCAGGCACATAAGAAGTTTTCAGAGGCTCGCAGTCAGCAAAGCGAGCGCAAAATTAAACCTCAATTTTCGCACGAGTCTTTGCGGTTAAACTGGGAGCCTCTGAAAATGTGGTTGAGCGAAGCGAAACCCGAGCCGCGAACGCGGCGCAGCTTATGTGCCTTGTTAGCTGCTTAAAAATTGACCGGGACCATAATGTATTATTTTTCGCCAATAATCGTTTCCAGTTTGTATGACGCACAATTTATTTAATTTGTAATTAATGACGTTTTGAATAATAGATCATTGGAAAAAATAGCATTAAGAATACAATAGTAAAAATTGCAATTTGAGCAAAATCAATAAAAAGATAGTCTTTATTCCAGGGGTGCCAAATAGTTATAACTACTCTTGAAAACCAAACAATTACCAACAAAACATAGAAACTATATATACCCCTTTGCCCAGAAATTATTTCTTTTTGATTGATTAGCAATAAAAAGCTATTGCCTGTCAGCAATAACGAAAAGAAAAAATTTATCCAATCTATGGAAACAATTATGGCTCGCGGTGCATTGGGAAGAAAATCATACCATTTAAACTGATAAGGAATAATGAAATGCCAAAGTCCAAAAAACAAACTGGTAAATAAGCCAATATTTAATAATATTTTTAATGTTTTATTCATATAGATATTATAATTTAAATTTTATTATATAATACCGGCATTTTAAACCGCCACTTCTGCCACAATACATCATCTGTCAGGAGATCAGCCATGAAATGACTCACATTTAACCTGCTGACTTTTCCTGGATTAAATACCGGACTTCGTATCGGAGATTCACAGGCTTCGTATGCGCTCTCGACTTCTTCGTTGAACAATGTATCCGGACGCACCGCAACCCATTCTATATTTCCAATGCCTTCCAGAATTTCAGTCTGTAAAAAATTTGCAGCCATTACATTATCAAGATGAGGTGGTAACAGAAACTTCAGGATTGAGAAAATAATATTTTCTCCCGTAGAATATTTTTCACCTTTAACATTATTGAGAAATGCGGTGGTGCTCATAAGGATAAGTCTGGTTTTTGAATTTTTCTTCACTGCGTTGCAGACTTTTTTTACAGTGTCAACTACAAGGTTGCGCGGTTTTCCAAACATTCCTTTCATTGTAATATTGTGACCAAGGCAGCTTACAATGGCATTGCAGCCATGGACAAGATTTTCCATGTCTAAATCGTTAAATTCGGAAATATTTCCATGCGTGACTTCAGTCAATGGATTATTCAGAATTTCTTCCGGTAGAGTTGCACATTCTCTGACGACAATCCGAACATTGATTTGTCTGTTGATGAGCTGCAGGGCAACCAATTTGCCAGTCGCACCACTAGCGCCTAGTACCAGTACTTTCATATTAAACCTTATTTTTCATCACAGCATTGGGATTGAACCCTTTAAAGATTAGAAAAAAGGCCAGAAAAATTTCAAATAAAACAGTTGGTGTATTCATTATCAAATAGGTTGCCGTTAAAATTTGTATGAAATGTAACATCAACATAAGAGTAGATAGAAGGGTCAAAGACGAGCTAACAATCCCCCAGATTGAAAGCCACTTTGGAACAAGATTCATTTTAAAAAAACAATAATAAAGTATCAAGCCTCCTGTGCTCCATGGCAGAATCATTCCCACATGATTTATGAGATCTCTTCCGGTTCTTAAAAGTTCTCCAATTGTTAGAAAAACTGGCGAATTTGTTTGACCTGACAATACTAAACTCTGACTTAAGAAAAGTAAAAGGAGGAGCGTGGCTATTCCAGCAAACAGAAATGCAGATCCAATAATTCTGAATCCGAAATAGCTGATGGCCAGACTTTCGTTATATTGCCTGAGTATTGGATACATCAACACAGTAATTATAGTATACGTTATGGCCATTGCCGCCTGGAAGAATACAGCAATCAAAATTTCAATCCTGATAGTTGCCAATTTTGTAAGATAATCTGGTTTTTCTATGGCCGGAACTGAATTCAATATTCCAAATAAAATGCTGAGTATCAGCAATACTCCAAATAATGTAGCTTTTCTTCTGTCAGACTTCACAATTTTTCCATTTAACAAATTAGCTAATTACAATTCTCAGTGCAAGCTTTTGTATAATTTACAATATGGTTATTCGTTTTCGTATGTATAGCATATTTTTTTACATTCTTCATCATGGGAGCAAATGTACTAGTTCTGATTGGTCAATTTTTTTTTGCCTAGACGTTTGTGCGTATCTGACGTTTGAATGGGGTCTGAGTAAGCCAGACGAGCAACAAATTAAACTCCATAATTTTTGCGCGCTCTGGCCGTAAACACAGACCCCATTCAAATTTGCTCGAGCAATGACAATAATCCAATTGAAGGCCAACCACTAAAAGGTAAAATTCCGCTTATGGCCCAAATAAACAGGCTAATTAAAAAGATTTCTAATGTTTTTTCAAATTGAGCTTTTTTTTCCCTCAGAAGGTGCTTTTCTACAATTTGCACAAATATAAATCCA
>Ga0224495_10000466_pt1 | contig 32556 bp, 35 predicted proteins | sample SF_Jul11_sed_USG_FD_168128 | JGI IMG/M metagenome (GOLD analysis project Ga0224495, IMG submission 168128) | Sediment microbial communities from San Francisco Bay, California, United States - SF_Jul11_sed_USGS_4_1 | ecosystem: Environmental > Aquatic > Marine > Sediment | place: USA: California... | reverse complement strand
GGAAACAGCCGCATCGACGCGGAAACTGCCAAAAGCCGCGTAGATGCTATGTGAAAGATCAATAGGGCAATGCTGAAATCGTCGTAAAAATCGCGACGAGCGGGTCAGCTCGCTCGAAACTCTAGATCGGGTGAAATTAAAGATCAATTCCCTGAAAGCATACTCATTCTGTCCGATGGTAGAATCGTCGTTGATGACTGGATAAATAGCCGCTTGAAAGTATACAGTGCGACTGGAGTATATTTGAATTCTTTACCCGAATTAGGATTAAGACTATATGCAATAGATTCAGAGAAGATTGTTGGCTTTAGTTGGGATAGTACTGCAAAAAAGGAGAGAATAGGAGTTTTAAGTTTGTCCCAAGCAATATGGTTATGGATAGATAAGAATAACGTTTATGAATCCGGAAAGACTAGTGTTGCTGTTGTCGGTAATAGTATTTATGTTTGGAATGGTGAGAATGCTGGTTACCAATACGCACTCAGCGGGCAGCTAATCAAAACCACGACAAAGAGGCCAGTGGAACTGGGGTTGGTGACGGAGAATGGTATTGGCAATGGACAATATAAAATTACTGTGACGTATCCGGATAAAACGTGGTCATATAATGATGTTGGTCCTATGGCCGCCTATCTCCGTGACATAAATGGCAATCTCTATGGTTATGGAGATACGCAGGCTGTTAGGTATACTGCCTGCGGAAAGACGCTCGCAACGCTTACTATGCCGAAAACCATAACAAGCAAGAAATCATGGGGTCCTCGAGTGGAACCTCAAATTACCGTTCTTGAGGAGTACGGTTCTCCCATCATCGCTCCTAATGGTGACATTTATGCATGGAAGCGCACACCTGATAAGTACTCCATTCTCAAATGGACGTGGGTAGACGACCCGAACATACCCACCGGACCTGGACCGCATCACCAAACGATCCCGGCTGCGTGACTGGCTACGAAATATCGCGTGCAACGACATCTGGCGGACTTTTCTCCTCCATAGGGACGGTTAACGCAGGGATGCTCAAGTTCAACGATGCTACCGCATCCGCAGGAACCACCTATTACTACAAGCTCAGAGCAATGGCAGGGAGTGAGTATTCACTTTATACAAGTGAGGCCTCAGGAAAGAGATAGTGCTGAGTTGACATGTTTGCAGCTTGAGTACGTGTATGCTTCTTGGTGAATGTGACCCTTAATCTTCTCAGAGCACTCCGAGAACAACTCCTTGAATTCACCTGGCAAGTATGCGATAATCCTGCCGCACGATGAGCTCACTTCGGCAGGCCATAAAGCGGCATGGGTCCTTTTTCCTGGTCCCCCTCTGGGCCGGGATCCTCTGCGCGCCTTTTACCGGCATTGCCGCTGCGACGAGGATAGCGCTGGTCCTGGCGGCAGGCGTGCTGCTGGCAGCGGCGCTGAGGACCGGCACGATCACCCGTCTGGCGCATACCCTGTTCTCCGGGTCCGCTCGTATGCAGGGCGCAGGCCGACGTCTCGTCGCCCTGCTGGCAGCTCCCCCCTCGGCGTTTCTCTTCCTGGCCGCCCTCTGCGTCATCCCGCTGTTCCAAAATGACTACTATCGGGATGTGCTCACGCTCACCGGAATGTATGTCGTGCTCGCGCTGGGCCTCAATCTGGTGGTCGGCCAGGCCGGCCTGCTGAATCTGGGGTATGTTGCCTTCTATGCGGTCGGCGCATATACCTACGCGATATCGTCGACCCGGTTCGGCCTGCCTTTCTGGCCGGGCATGGCTGCCGGCGCCGCGGTCGCCGCCCTGGCCGCGCTGCTGATAGGCCTCTCGACCCTGAAGCTCCGGGGCGACTACTTCGCCATCGTAACGCTGGGCCTCGGAGAGATAACCCGCATTGTTCTCAACAACTGGGACAGTGTGACCGGAGGGCCGAATGGTATTTCCCGTATCCCGCGGCCATCTCTTGCCGGATATGTGCTCAAGACCCCTCTGGATTTCTATTATTTGATCCTGCTGATGGTGGTCATAACGGTCTTCGCGATGCGGCGGATCATTGCATCGCGGATCGGCAGGGCCTGGATCGCCATTCGGGAGGACGAAGTGGCTGCCGAGGCTATGGGAATCAACACGTTCAAGCTCAAGCTTCTGGCCTTTGTGATCGCCTCTGCCCTGGCAGGATGCGTAGGGGTCTTTTTCGCTGCCAAAATGGCCTTTGTGTCTCCTGAAAGCTTCACCTTTTTTGAGTCCGTCCTGATCCTGTGCATGGTTGTGCTCGGCGGAATGGGGAGTATTCCGGGAATCATCCTTGGCGCGGTCCTGCTGGTCATGCTGCCGGAGATCTTCAGGGATTTTCAGGACTATCGCATGATCGGCTTTGGTATTGCGCTCGTGCTCATGATGATCTTCCGGCCCCAGGGCCTGATGGGAGCGGGAAAAAGACAGTAATCAGTTGCCCAGTACGGTTGTATGACAGGCATCGATATTTATTCACCATGCTTCTCTTGGAAACCAAAAATCTGTCCAAACATTTCGGCGGATTGAAAGCCGTCGAAGCGGTGGATATGCGCGTGGAACGGGAGCGCATCGTCAGCGTTATCGGCCCGAATGGCGCGGGGAAGACTACGTTCTTCAACTGTGTCACCGGCATCTATCAGCCAACGCAGGGAACGATCCGTTTTCAGGACCGCGATGTGACCGGCATGGCGCCTCATGATATTACAGCGCTCGGCATTGCGCGGACATTCCAGAACATACGTCTTTTTGGAGGAATGACCTGCCGGGAAAACGTTATGATCGCGGCGCATTGCCGCACAAAGGCGGGAGTGTTTGGAGCGCTGGCCAGGACGTCGCGGGTCCGAAACGAGGAGCGCGACATGGTCTATCGCGCTGTGGACATCCTGCGGTTTGTCGGGCTCGATGAAAAGCAGGAGGGTATAGCTGCGAACCTTTCCTACGGAGACCAGCGGAGGCTCGAGATCGCCCGTGCGCTCGGCACGGAACCGCATCTGCTGCTGCTGGATGAACCTGCTGCAGGCATGAACCCGCTGGAAACGCAGTTGCTCATGGACCTCATCAGGAAGATCAGGGACAACGGGGTGGCGATCATCCTGATTGAACATGACATGAAAGTGGTCATGGGGATTTCGGACCGCGTGGTCGTGCTGGATCACGGGGTCAAGATCGCCGAGGGACATCCAAGGGAAATCCGCGAAGATACTGCGGTGATCGAAGCATACCTGGGGAAAGATCACCCGCACCATTAACCATACACGATTTCGAATGATCTGATGCTAAAGCTAACCAACATAGCTGTTTCCTATGGCATGATCTCCGCTCTCAAGGACGTGAGTATCACGGTCGGGCAGGGAGAGATCGTTGCGCTTATCGGAGCGAATGGAGCGGGAAAATCCACCACGCTCATGTCCATCTCCGGGGTCACCGACCTTGTTGCCGGGACCATATCGTATCGCGAACGAGTCATCTCCGGGCTGCCGCCGCACATTATCGTCAGCCAGGGAATCTCCCAGGTACCCGAAGGCCGGCGGATATTCCCGAGAATGACCGTGCTGGAAAATCTTGAAATGGGAGCGTTCCTGGGAAACGGCAAAGATCTCCAGATCGACCTGGACCGTGTCTTTGGTCTCTTTCCCGTGCTGGCGGAACGCAGGCGGCAACTGGGAGGGACCTTGTCCGGCGGTGAACAGCAGATGCTCGCCATAGCACGGGCGCTCATGTCCCGACCGGCCTTGCTGCTGCTCGACGAGCCATCCCTGGGGTTGGCGCCTATCATTGTGAGCAGGATATTCAAGATCATTGAGGAGATCAACCAGCAGGGGATGACCGTCCTGCTGGTGGAGCAGAACGCGAAGGCCGCCCTTCGCCTGGCCCACCGGGGGTATGTGATGGAAACCGGAAGGATCGTGCTTGAGGGAAGAGCTGTTGATCTCGAGAGCGATCCCGCGATAAAGAAAGCCTACTTAGGCGAGTGAATAGAATATGTACCTTGGATCCCTGACTGCTGAATCGAGAGTGGATAAGGAACTGGTTGCAGTTACTTCGAATTCAGACTACCAGTTCTTCATAAAGTGTGCGGATGTAACTCAACAGATACAATACATATACGATCTATTTATGCAGTTGGATACGAAAGAGCAAATAGTTGATATTAGCCATATCCTCTCTGCACTACGCATGGAAACGCCCGTGTATTGGCAGGGCAAATCAGGTGATTTGCTCCTGATCGGCTATTATCCAGCGTTGCGGCACTGCGATTGGTCGAGGTAAACAGAACGCTATGCTTCGCAATATCAAGATTGTTCTCGAGTATGACGGCACGAACTATCATGGATGGCAATCGCAGGAAGGAAGCGGAAAAACGACCATCCAGCAGACCATCGAAAAGGCGCTTCACGAGCTTTGCGGTGAGAAGGTCAAAATAACCTCCTCGGGCCGTACTGATGCAGGTGTCCATGCATTCGGCCATGTTGCGAATTTCAACGTTGTGAGCTTATTGCCCCCATCTGCGTGGGCACCGGCGCTCAACCGGCTACTCCCTGCAGATATCCGCGTCCTTTTCTCCGGGGAAGTTCCCGGTGATTTTCATGCCCGATTCAGCGCGCAAGGAAAGATATACTGCTATCGTATTTTGAACCGAAAAGCTCCGTCGGCGCTCTATCGGGACCGCGTCTGGAACGTTGACCGGAAATTGAATGTTTCGGCAATGCGGCGGGCGGCGGAGGTGCTGATCGGCAGGCATGATTTCAGCTCCTTTCGCAGTTCCGGATGCGGCGCCAAGACCGCGATACGCACCCTAAAGACCCTTTCTGTCACAAAGCACGGGGATCTTGTCGAGATCAGGCTTGAAGCTGATGCATTCTTGATGCATATGGCCAGGAATATCGTAGGCACACTTGTTGAGGCAGGATTGGGACGGTTCTCTGCTTCAGACGTCAGCAGGATTCTGAAAGCAAAGGACAGGACAAAAGCAGGAAAGACCGCACCTGCATGCGGGCTTTATCTCCAGGAAGTTCACTATCCTGATGAAATGATTGCATCAAAGGGTACCGGGTAGTGTAGCAGAATGATGCATATTGATAACAACCTCAAGTCTTAATTTTGCAAAATCTGCTTGCCTAACTAACCACGATGTGATAATCTGCCTGTCGTTTGACCAGTCTTAACGCCCGGGGGGGGTGCAACGGTCGGCACTACGAGACCGCTCGCATGTTATTTTGATCGATATTCCACAGTTGGGGGGAAAGGAGAGAGTATGAGGATTTGGTTGAGCACGGCTATGCTGTTGTTGTTCACCTTCCTTCTGGTCCCTGGGGCCGGCGCGGCAACCGATAGCGCCACCTGTTTTGGCTGCCACGGATCAATGGAGGGGGATGTCAAGGTAGAACAGGAGAAGTATTCGAAGTCGGTCCACGGCTCTTTTGATTGCGTCACCTGCCACATGGCGCCGAAAGGTGACCAGCACCAGGGTCTTGGAGGCGCAGCTCCTGATAAGTCGGTGAAGGAACTGGCAGCATCGCTTGCGCACAAGAGCACCAAGGACCCCATAGCACAGTCGGCCTGCATCACCTGCCATCCCGACCTGTACGAAGCCTACAAGAAAAGTGTACATGGCCAGAACGTCATAACCAAAAAGTCGACGGACGGCCCGGTATGCACGAATTGCCACGGTTCTCCGCATTACATCCAGGCGAGGCCCAGCGCTGAATCCAAGGTCCATCTCTTTAACGTCGTGGAATCCTGCGGCAAATGTCATGAAGAAAAGCACATGTCCGAGAAGTACGGTTTTTCGCCGCTCGTTATGGAACGCTATCTCGAGAGCTTTCACGGCCGCAAACTGAAGCTGGGACATGCCGGCGCGCCTTCCTGCGCGAGCTGTCACGGGTCCCATGACATCAAGAGCGCCAAGGACCCGTCCTCGCCCGTCGGGAATCTGGAGAATAAGAAAAAGACCTGCAGCGAGTGCCATTCCGGCGCGACCGAAAAGTTCGTCGCTGCGATCACGCATAAGCCGCTCCACCCGATCGCCCATTGGTCGGAGATCGGGCTGATCCTGCTCACGGTCGGAACGTTCATCTTCATTATCATCCACGTGCTGCTTGACATCTATGCGGATATCCGCGACCGTCTGTTTCGGAAGGGGGGGAACCACTAATGGATAAGAACATTCCACAGGAGATCGAACGGTTCGACCTCTCCGTGCGTATCCAGCATATCATCATGTTCACGACGTTCCTGCTTCTGTCCTTTACCGGATGGGGGCTCAAGTACGCTTATGTTCAGCCGTCCAGCGCCTGGATCACGATCTGGGGCGGCGCCAAGGTCGCGGGCATCATCCACCGCGTGGCAGGGATCATCATGCTGATGGACTTCGTCTACCACCAGTTCTATCTGTTGAACCTGGCACGGAAAAAGGATCTGCGGCTCACGATCGTCCCCATGCCCAAAGATGTGATCGACGCATTCCACAACTTCATGTATTTCTTCGGCTTCCGTAAAGAGCGGCCCTATTTCGGCAAGTTCAATTACATGCAGAAGTTCGATTACTGGGCCGTGTACTGGGGCATGTTCATCATTGGCTCGTCAGGGCTCTTCCTGGCGTTCCCGGTGACGGCCTCCATGCTGTTCCCGGCGTTCACGACCCAGTGGATCTGGGACATCCTCTTCATCATGCACAGCGATGAAGCGCTTCTGGCCATCGTGTTCATCCTGATCTTCCACTTCTACAACGAACACCTGCGGTCCGAAGTGTTCCCGATGAACTGGATGTGGCTGACCGGCAAGATGACCATCGAACAGCTGAAGCACCATCATCCGGCAGAGTATGATTATCTGTACGGCAAGGATAAAAAGAAGTAATTACCTGTTAAGCCAAAAAATATAACGTAATATGCGCAGCGGCGGCCATTATGGCCGCCGTTTTTTTATTGTGCCGCAAGAGAACAAGAAATTGATGTAGTGTCCGGTGATATGGTACTATGCCGCGCTTGCTTACCCTTCCGGAAAGGACAACCATGACCAACGAACATATCTCGATCCTGTCCAAAGAGCTGTCGATCACTTCCCAACAGGTCATTTCTGTAGTCACGCTGCTGGATGATGGCGCCACCGTGCCATTCATTGCCCGCTATCGCAAGGAGGCGACAGGATCGCTTGATGAGGTGGCCATTACCGCCATTCGCGACAGGATCCTGCAGCTCCGGGAGCTGGACAAACGGCGCGAGGCGATCCTGAAGTCGCTTGAAGAGACCGGCAAACTGACCGATGAACTGAAGGAAAAGGTCCTGGCAGCGGAAAATATGAACGTGCTCGAGGACCTCTACCTTCCTTTCCGTCCCAAGCGAAGGACCCGCGCCATGATCGCCCGGGAGCGGGGGTTGGAACCGCTGGCTCTGAAGATATTCGAGCAGGACAGCGCTCTTGATCTTCAGGCGGAGGCCGCTGCCTTCGTGAACACTGAAAAAGAGGTTGCCACAGCGGACGATGCCCTCGCAGGCGCACGGGACATCATCGCGGAGATGGTGAATGAAAATGAGCAGGCGCGCGCTACAGTGCGCGCTCTATTCGCGGAAAAGGGGATGCTGCGCTCTAAAGTCGTTGTCGGCAAGGAGGAAGAAGGCCAGAAATACCGTGATTATTTCGAATGGGAAGAGCCGGCAACTAAAGCTCCGTCCCACAGGATACTTGCGATCCGGAGGGGGGAAAGCGAAGGATTTCTATTTTTCCGCATAACGCCCCCCGAGGAAGAAGCTCTGGATCGTCTCGATAGATTGTTCGTTACGGGGAAAAGTTCGGCTTCTGAACAGGTCCGAATGGCGCTGAAGGACTGTTATAAGCGGTTGCTGTCAGTGTCGCTAGAGACCGAAGCGCGGCTTGTGGCAAAACAGCGCGCCGACGAGGAAGCCATCCGGGTTTTCGCCGGAAACCTTCGGGAATTGCTGCTTGCGCCGCCTTTGGGCGGCAAGAACGTGCTGGCGATCGATCCCGGCTTCCGTACGGGCTGCAAGGTTGTCTGTGTGAACCAACAGGGCAAGCTTCTGCACAATGACACGATCTTTCCCCATTTCACCGGAAAAGGGTCATCCGCGGCGGGGGAGACCGTGTTGGAGCTCTGCGAACGCTTCAGCATTGAAGCGATTGCTGTCGGCAACGGCACTGCAGGCAGAGAGACCGAAGCATTCGTGCGAAGCCTGGAATTGCCGAAAACTATCACAATAGTGATGGTGAACGAAAGCGGCGCTTCGGTCTATTCGGCGTCGGATGCGGCGCGCGAGGAATTTCCTGATCACGATGTCACGGTGCGAGGATCGGTTTCCATCGGCAGAAGGCTCATGGACCCGCTTGCCGAGCTGGTGAAGATCGATCCCAAGTCGATAGGTGTCGGCCAGTATCAGCACGATGTGGACCAGGGAGCGCTCAAGCGGAGCCTCGACGACGTGGTCATGTCCTGCGTGAATGCCGTTGGCGTTGAAGTGAACACCGCGAGCAAGCAATTGCTCACCTACGTGTCCGGTCTTGGACCGCAGCTCGCGGGGAACATCGTTTCTTTTCGGAACGAAAAGGGACCGTTTCGTTCCCGTGAGGGCCTGTTGGCCGTTCCCAAACTGGGCCCCAAGACCTATGAGCAGGCAGCCGGATTCCTGCGTATCCAGGGCGCTGAAAATCCGCTTGATAGCAGCGCGGTTCATCCCGAGCGGTATGATTTGGTGGACGCTATGGCTCGCGATCTGGGATGCACGGTCCATGATCTGATGAAGGACGAGAAGCTCAGGAGCAGGATTGATCTCAATCGGTATGTGAGCGATTCAGTGGGATTACCGACGCTCAAGGACATCATGAAGGAGCTTGCCAAGCCCGGAAGGGACCCGCGCGAGACCTTTGCGGAGTTCCGGTTCACCGAAGGAGTGGAGAAGATCGAGGATGTGCGGCCGGGGATGACGCTTCCCGGCATTGTGACGAATGTCGCCGCATTCGGGGCGTTCGTGGATATCGGTGTGCATCAGGATGGGCTTGTGCATGTGAGCGAGATCGCTGATCGGTTCGTGAAAGATCCCGCGGAAGTGGTGAAGGTCCAGCAGCAGGTGACGGTCACGGTGCTAGAAGTTGATGTGCAACGGAAGCGCATCGCGCTGTCCATGAAGAAGAACCCTGGACAGAAGCGGGAAAGACCATCGCGGGACAGGGAAAAGCCGAAGACCGATCTCGATTCCCTGGCAGCGGCCTTTGGAAAGCAGAGGAATTAGCCTATTTGTTCAGAGCCTGAAGATATCGGATATCCTGGTGAACTCAGGCATACCTGAACGTCTTTTATGATTATTCCCTGGTCCTTCCTGTGCATCGCTCATCCTTGTTCGGATTTCAGTGTACATCCGGGAGCGGTCCGTCCGGTCCTTTGGCGCGCTGCATCAGCACCACGAGCGGCAGCATGCAGAGGATGAGGATGCAGATCACGAAGAACGCGTCGGTGAAGGCCATGGTATCGTGAACTCGTACGCCGGTCCATTACCGAGACAATGTAGGCCGTTATGGTCCAGGTCGCCTCGTCAGTGCCCGTGGAAAGCGAACCACGGATGTGGTAGAGCAACACGTTCACGATCGACATGTCGATGATCTCAATCAGGGTCGGGAGCATCACGGTCAGGGCGATGAGGCCCCGGCTCGTTGTCTTGTGCTGCAGGGTCACTTTGAGCGTACCATTTTAAAAGCATTGGAATGCATTGCTAACTCTTCTGTTATGGAAATTCCCGCTTGCGGTACATCGCAAAATAGTCTAAAATCAGGACTGATTCAAGGGAAAAATCAGATGAAAGCAATAAAACGGCATGAAGATTCGAGACGTCAAGTATCAACGTGTTCACTACGTCTTAAATTGGGCCGCGTTCGCATATAATGACCTGGAGACAAAACAATGGCATTAAAATACGAACATAAGCAACTAGTAATAAAATCCATCGACGTAGATCGACTTTTGTTCGATGAGGATAATCCGCGCCTCAGCGCAATCGGTGACAAACAATCACAAGATGCTCTTGTTCAAGTTCTCTGGGATGAAATGGCCGTCAGCGAGGTTGCTTTATCTATCGAGGCGAACGGATATTTTGAAGAGGAACCGCTCTTTGTCGTTCCAAAGCATCCACTTGAGAAGGACGAAAAGAAACAGAAATATATCGTTGTCGAAGGAAATCGTCGCCTTGCAGTAGTTAAATTACTGATAGACGCGGACCTGCGTCGTGCTGTAAAAGCGACAGACCTTCCTAAAATCAGCGCTCAACGGCGCAAGGACCTGGAACAATTGCCGGTTTCGGTCTATCCGGACAAAAAGTCACTATGGGAGTACTTCGGCTTCCGCCACGTAAATGGCCCGAAAGAATGGGATTCGTTCAGCAAGGCAGCCTATATTGCCAAAGTTCGCAGGGAATGGGACATCCCACTCGATGAGATAGCCCGTAAGATCGGCGACCAACACAGCACGGTCACGCGAATCTATCGTGGTTTCGTCTTGCTTGAGCAGGCGGAGAAGAAGACAGATTTTGATCGGGACGATCGGATCGCCAACCGTTTTCATTTTTCACATCTTTATACCGCGGCCGCTGAGAAGGAATTCCAGAAGTTCCTGAATATCGACCCTGAACGGTCATTACAAGATGACCCTGTTCCCAAGAGTCACCTGCCGCAACTTCAGGAACTCATGGTATGGCTATTCGGCAGCAAGTCGGAAGCCAAATCGCCTGTCGTCGAGAAGCAAAATCCCCATTTGGGCTATCTCAAGCGAGTTATCGGCAACAAGCAGGCACTCTATGCCCTCAGATCAGGCATAAGCCTGCAACGGGCGCACGAGATCAGTTTGGGTGACGCGAGGCGTTTTCAGGAAGCGTTGATTCAGGTAAAATGTGCTCTCCAAGCTGCAAAAGCAACAGTCACAACGGGGTTCGCAGGCGACACGGATACGTGCGGCATGATGTACGGCATGCTCGATATCGCCAAGAGTATATCGGATGAAATGTACCAGAAGACGCGGGCATGAGCATGCGAGAAGCATGTAACGCTCCGCGTCTCATTCTCTTTATGAACCATGGCTACCGAAGGATTGCATTTTTCGCTAAATTAAACTCACCTATCCTGCTATGAAGATGCAACAGCCTAAGTTGGACAATCGAAATATTGTCGCCGCAGATTTATTTTGCGGCGCAGGTGGACTGACACGTGGCCTGCTCGACTCCGGCATTCGAGTCGTCGCAGGTTTCGACATAGACGAGGCATGCCGCTATCCTTATGAAAAAAACAACCGACCGGCAATCTTTAAGAAAAAAAGCGTCACTGATATCAGCGGGAAACAACTCAAGGCATTTTATCCGGCAGATGCTGTGTGCGTTCTCGTCGGTTGCGCACCGTGTCAGCCTTTTTCTAAGTACACTCAGGGTCTTAAAACTGTAGCTGATGAGAAATGGGGTCTCCTTGCACATTTTGGAAGACTGGTCGGTGAATTGAAGCCTCATGTCGTGAGTATGGAGAATGTACCGCAGTTACAGCGGCATTCCATATACGATGAATTTCTCGCGATGCTGCGAGATCTCGGGTATTACGTATCAACGCACGAAGTTTTCTGCCCGGACTATGGCATCCCTCAGCATCGGACACGGCTCGTCTTGTTCGCGTCGTTGCTCGGCCCCATTCAGATCATCCCACCCACACACAACCCAGAGAAATATGCCGTCGTCAAAGACGTGATTGATCATCTACCTAGACTCCAGGCCGGCGAAACATGCCAGGCCGATCCACTCCATCGCAGCAGCGCATTGTCGGATACGAACCTAAGCCGAATTCGTAACTCGCAGCCAGGCGGCACATGGCGAGATTGGCCCAAAGAGCTTGTCGCGAAATGTCATCGCAAGAAGAAGGGTAGAACCTATCCAAGCGTCTATGGCCGGATGAAATGGGACGAGCCTGCCCCGACGATCACGACACAGTTCTTCGGTTTCGGCAACGGTAGATTTGGGCATCCTGAACAAAACCGAGCGATATCACTGCGCGAGGGCGCGATACTCCAGTCGTTCCCGCGAAGCTACGAATTCGTCCGGCGCGGTGAAGACATCAGTTTTAAAACGATTGGTAGAATGATCGGCAATGCGGTCCCCGTCCGGCTAGGTGCAGTGGTAGGCAAATCCATCAAGCGACATGTGGAGGCCGAGTGTAGCGATGAAAAAAGAATATAGGCTAACCATAGACCTCGCCACGCTCGAACATCTCGGCATCGGACTTTACAGCAACATTCCAGCGGTGTTATCCGAAGTTGTTGCCAATGCATGGGACGCCGACGCCAAAGTGGTCGATATAAACATCGACACTGCGAGCGCGACTATAACCGTCTCGGACGACGGCTGGGGCATGACTGAAGCGGAAATCAACGACCGTTTTTTGAAAGTCGGGTACCGGAAGCGTGAAGACAAAAATGCCCAGATACCGAAAGGCCGTCTCCCGATGGGGCGAAAAGGAATCGGCAAACTCGCCCTCTTCTCCATCGCAAATACCATCGAAGTTCATAGCGTGAAGCTCGACAAGCACGGGAAAATCGTCGAGCGCAATGGTTTCGTCATGAGCGCCACGGACATTGAATCGGAGATCAGAAAACAACAGCCTGGCAGGCAGCCTGAATACAAACCCGATCCACTGCCGGAAAATCGGATCAAAATCAAGAAGGGTACGCTCCTAACGCTTCGTGACCTGAAGATCGACGCGAATGTTACGGAGTCTTTTCTACGCAGACGGCTTGCGCGGCGTTTCAGCGTCATAGGGAAAAGCACTGGTTTTAACGTTCGCATCAACGATAAATCTATCACCGTCGAGGACCGCGATTATTTCGGTAAGCTCGAATATATTTGGTTCGTTGGCGAAAAAAACGAAACGTACCTCAAGCAAGGAAAAACGCTAAGGCACGAAACGTTATCGGGAACTGTCGACGGGACGCACGCGTACGAGGTATCTGGGTGGGTCGGGACGATGGCCGAGCACAAGAATCTCGAAGAAGTAAACAACGGCATCGTGATCCTCGCTCGCGGTAAAGTCATACATGAAAACATCCTGCCTGATCTCAAGGAGGGCCGGGTATTCAGCAAGTATCTGATCGGCGAATTACGAGCGGATTTTTTGGATCGTGATGATCTTGCGGATATCGCGACGAGCGACCGTCAAAGCGTCAAGGAAAGCGACTCTCGGTACCGGCAACTGAAGACGTTCGTGAAGGACATGATTCTCAACCATATTGGGAATGTATGGACGGATTGGCGGAACGAGGATAAGGGCGCTGAGGCGCTCAAGAACCCCGCGATCGACGAGTGGTTCAAGACCCTCAATCCACGTCATAAGAAATTTGCGAAGAAGCTACTCGGAAAAATCGCGTCTTTCCCAGTTCAAGATCAGGAATTCCGAAAAACGCTCTATCAGCACGGCATTCTAGCCTTCGAGACGCTGGCTGCAAAAGACAATCTCGACGTACTCGACAAATTCGAGAGTCACGAGGATTTGCAACGCTTAATAGAGATTTTCAAAGATATCGACGAATTGGAAGCTGCGCATTACTGGCATATCACGAAAACGCGCGTCGCCGTTTTACAGAAATTCGAGAAAATCGCACCAAAAGAACGTGAGACCGTAATACGTGATTATATCTTCGCTCATTTGTGGCTATTAGATCCCTCGTGGGAGCGCGCGTCGACCGACAAACGAATGGAAGAGGCTGTTACAAAAGATTGGAAGAAGTTGGATGCAGGCTTGACGAAGGAAGAGAAGCGTGGTCGAATCGACATTCGTTATAGGACCGCCGCTGGAAAACACATCATCTTAGAACTTAAGAAATACGACAGAAAAGTGCAGATCGAAGAGTTGACAGCGCAAGTTCGAAAGTACATGACCGCCCTGGAAAAGTGTCTCGCCAAAGCTTATCCGGATGTAAAGCGACACAGCATCGAGACTATTTGCATATTAGGAGACCGTCCCGAGCCGACTGATTACGATGATAACAACCGCAGAATGTTGGAAGTCTTGGGAGCCAGATATATCACTTATGAGCAGTTGATCAGGCAGACGCGGGAAAGTTACGCGGATTATCTCGATAAAAATCAGAAAATTTCACGCATACAACAACTCGTCAATCAAATATGAAGGAATGGAAATATCGCGATCGAGACCACTTAACGCCGGAGCAACGCTCGCGTGCGATGAAGAGCGTAAAACTCAAAGATGGTTCTATTGAAATAATCGTTCAAAAAGAGCTTCGGTCACGCGGCTACAAATTTCAGCGGCATGTTCGATCTCTGCCAGGCAGCCCGGACATCGTGTTTATGAAGCAGCAGCTCGCGGTGTTCGTGGATGGTGATTTTTGGCATGGATGGAGGTTGCCAGCGTGGGAACACAAATTAACTGCGTTCTGGCGAAAGAAACTGACAGAAAATAGAAGACGTGATCGTCAAAATATCAGAAAACTTCGAGCACGAGATTGGAAAGTCATACGCATTTGGCAGCATCAATTGAAGAGCAACAAAGAAGGTTGTATACGAAGAATACTCCGAGCGTTGAAAAAAGAGAATTCGTAAGCGACAAGATGACTGACGAGAAAAAGCAGGCGCTGCAACTTGCTTGACAAATAGATTGTAGGAGGAATGGGCCATGAAAATATCCAAGAATATGTTTACATCACTACGCAAGCTAATCCTGATTCTCATGGCTGCTTTGGTCGTCTTTTCTTTGGGGTGTGTGAAGAAGGATGAAAAAGAAATAAAGATAGGGGCAGTATTACCATTGACGGGCGACGCTGCAATAGCAGGAATAAACACACGTGAAGGCATGGAACTGGCTGTAAGTGAGATCAATCAGTCAGGATTAGATGGCAAGAAGATCAGAATAGTTTATGAAGACACACAAGCCGATCCCCGAAATGCGGTTTCAGCGCTTAATAAACTCATCAATGTTAATCATGTTTCATATGTGGTAGATGATAGCATCAGTTCGGTGACTCTGGCGCTGGCTCCAATAGCTGAGAAAAACAAAGTGGTTTTATTGTCTACAGGCTCCACAGCACCTAAGATTTCTCAGGCAGGTGAGTATATTTTTAGAATATGGAATTCAGACTCCTTAGAAGGCGAAGAATTAGCAAGATATGCCGTCGATAAGTTGAAGTTGAAAAATATCGGAGTTTTATATGCAAATAACGATTATGGTCTTGGACTATCAGAAGTGTTCCGATCTCAGTTAAGTGAGAGAGGCCTCAAACCCGCAAATGTTGAATCTTTTGAGCAGGGTTCGCCTGAGTACCGCACGCAATTAGCAAAATTACTTTCTAACAAGCCTGAGGCAATTTATCTCGTTGGTTATTCAAAGGATTGCGTGAAAATTATTCAGCAGGCAAAGGAAATGAGATATAAAGGGATTTGGCTTGGGACGACAGTGATGCTGGATGGTACCGTGACAGATGTTATAAAGAAGAATAACTATGAATTATACTATCCAGTACCATTTATTTCGGATACGTTATCAACGAAGAATTTTAAGGATAAGTTCCTCTTGAAATATAAGAAAGCGCCTCCTGCATTAGCAGATGTGGGGTATGATGCCGTTATGCTTTTTAAAAAGGCTGTTGAAATGGGCGGCGGTCTCGACGGTGAAAGTATCGGAAAAAGCTTAATGAATATCAAAAAACATGATGGGGCTTCAGGTTTAATTGAATTTGATAAGAATGGCGATGTCCATAAGCCTATAGAAGTTAAATTATTGAAACATTAGAGGAGGGATATTATGGGACAGTTTCCACCTGACGAAAGAATTAAGAAGAATGGTTTGCCGGCGTCGCTGACCACAGTAGCGCAGAATGGTTATTCAAAAGCAGCATTTAACGTCGGGGATGTTAAAAAACTACTGAAAGGAACAGGAAGTTTTCTTAAAAATAGAAAAAAGTGATGATGCCTATCGTTGATGAGTTGATAGCTGAGCAGCTCAGTTTTGAAAAAGAGCAAATTCATCTTATAACTACACTTTACGGCGTGCTCATGCCGAGAAAAACAAGTAAGCATCATTTGGAATTGGCAAAGTGTTTTGAGTTGATGAAATCATCCACGCTAATTATGGATGATTTCTTAGATAAATCTCCTATCCGTAACGGTATTCCCTCGTTACTTTCTCGATTCGGTGAGGAACAAACGGTTCTGATTGCCGAATTGTTAAAATCATCAGCGAGTATCGCCGCAATACAAGCATTAGAGAAACTACCAGAAATTGACAGCAAGACTCGCATTAAGTGCATGTTGGTTTTTGAAGATACCTACAGGACCGTTTGCTTAGGACAATTGGAGGATATTCGAGTAACCAAAGATGTTGATAAATGGAGTTTTACTGAAAAAGGTTACTATGGGATGATTCAAAAGACAACAGCATCTTTTATTCAACTCCCTCTGATTATCGGTTCAATCATCAATGGTTTTAATAAGCCGACATATAATCTCCTTAATAACTACGGTCTGAATATCGGGATGGCGTATCAGATTAAAGATGACGTCGTGGATCTCATTTCAGATACCGTAAGCATGGGAAAACTGGTTGGCGGTGATATCAAGGAAAAGAAAGTCAGGTTGCCGATTATTCACGCTTTGCGTTTTGGGAGTGCAAAACAAGTAGATAAGATAAAGATTGTTTATAGCAAAAAAGATGTAACCGAAAACGATATAAAAGATGTTATATCAGTTCTAAATGAAATCGGATCAATTCAATATAGCAAGCGAAAAGCAAAATATTATTGCCTAAAGGCAATTAATAGCGTCAAACAGTTGAAGATTGATCGTCTCAAACAACCATTGAAAGATATTGCCGCTTTATTGATTCCAGAATAAGGGAGGTTTTGTGGATAATTTGGATAATAGCCTGATGTCGCAAATGGCTTTTCAATTTTTGGCTATCGCGATGGCTTTGGCAGCATTTTTGCCAGCGCTGGTGTATTCATATGTAAAAGAGCTGGTCGATGAACTGGAGCAATCTCATGAAGAGCTTGATAAGGCTAAAGAAGATAATAAGAAGATCCAGAAGGATGCTAGTCTAACTGATGATGAAAAGGAAAAAAGCGAAAATAAGCTTAAAAAAATCGAGGAAAAATTTAATAGCTTAGAGGATAGCATTCCTAGGTTCGTATACGTCGTAGATTTTATAGTTACTCAGAGTATGGCATTAGTTATTTTTTCGGCATTTGTCGGAATCACTATATATCTTTCTTCCTTTAGTCCGGAAAAATATTGGCTTACATCTAGCATATGTTTATTTCTAGAGTTATTCGTTTATGCTCTGTTTTCGTTGGGATCTTATTTTCTAATTAATACATACCAAAAAACGATATTAATCAAGTATTGGTCGACTGGTAAAATTCGCGGTTTTGAATGTTATAGGAATATATGGATTGCGTTTACCGCAAATCTAGTCATTATACTTTCCAGGTTTTCATTTGATTATTTTATGCTGAATAGTTCCGCTTTGGGCGTAGAGGATATTAGAAAATTGTATTTGCATCAAGCTTCTTTCCCTTTGCACGTTATTCTCGGAGTTTTAAGTTTATCATTAATACTTTATGCAACATCATGGCTTTTACCTCTTATATCATATAAACCTCTAATGGGAAGAGTGAACCTCATTCTGACTGAAATCAATAACAAAGATAAACAGGAGGAGTAAATTTTTACCAGTATACTTATATTTGGGTTGGTAGTAGGCGGCATCTATTCCCTAGTGGCTCTGAGTTTTGCAATAATTTATAAAACTATTCGCTTCTTTCATTTTGCTCATGGCTCAGTGATTGTTGCAGGTGCTTATATTGCGTATAGCCTTTCATGCTTTGTCGGTATTCCCCTTTTATTATCGATAGTTGTTTCTTCCTTAATAACAACCGTTCTTGGTATTGTTATTTATAAAACAACATATTCTTATTTGAGAGTGATAGGCTCTTCTAATCTAATATTAGCCATTACTTCCTTCGGCATATTTATCTTCATACAAAACCTTTTTCAAATTCTCTATGGCGCCCAGATTCTTTCTCTCAAAACAGGACCTGTTAGCGAGGGGCATTTGATAATGGGGGGCACCATTACGAACGTGCAGATATCGATAATAGTTATAAGTTGTCTATTGTTGGTCCTTATTCGTTCAGTTGTCGTAGAGACAAGAATTGGCAAGGCTATCAGAGCTGTTGCGGACGACCCTCTTGGCGCAAGTATTTCCGGAATTAATCCTGAACGGATAATCATTTATTCCTTTGGTATCGGTTCTGCTCTTGCGGGGCTATCTGGTGGCTTGATCTCCCTTGAATCAAGTATTGAACCGACTATGGGGCTGAACTTGATACTTAAAGGGATAATTGCTTCTATCATTGGTGGGCTCGGGAGCATACCTGGGGCCGTTCTAGGAGGCTTTTTTCTCGGCATCGTAGAAAATCTTGGTATATGGAAGATTCAGGCGGGCTGGAAGGACACCATATCCTTTGCTGTGCTCATTGCTTTTCTTCTGTTTAGACCTGAGGGAATTTTAGGCAAGAGGACGGATAGGGAGAATCTATAGATGGCATATCTGCTACATATTCTAATAATCGCTGGTATCTATATCATTCTTACCCTTAGCCTCAATCTAATCATCGGCTATACCGGACTTCCTGCACTCGGTCATATCGCCTTTGCGTGCATAGGTGCCTATTCATCGGGTATCCTGGCATTAAACTTCGGCATATCTCCGTGGATCGGTTTGATTGTAGGGGCTTGTGCGGCATCTTTCTTTGGTTTTGTTATCGCGTTCCCGTCTATAAGGCTCAAAGGGGATTACCTCGCCCTTGCGACTTTTGGCTTCGGCGTCATCGTTTATTCAATATCGAAAAACTGGATTGATCTCACGAGGGGGCCGATGGGGCTCCCAGGGATTCCTAAGTTTTCCTTTTTTAGTTACGAGCTTCAACCTGTTTGGGCTTATCTCATTTTCGTGTTAGTCTTCATTGTATTCACAACCTTTATCATTAATCGAGTAGTTGATTCTCCCTTTGGAAGGGTCCTACGAAGTATTAGGGAGGATGAAGTTGCAAGCCTTTCAATAGGGAAAAACGTCAACCGATATAAGATCACGGTCTTTGTTATTGGCGCTTTTTTTGCCGGGATAGCCGGAAGTCTGTATGCTCATTACATTACTTTTATTGATCCTTCAAGTTTTACTGTTATGGAGTCCATAGCCGTGCTGTTGATGGTTGTTTTCGGTGGAATGGGAAGCATTAAAGGCTCGTTTGTCGGTGCGTTGACACTTGTGATATTACCTGAAATGCTCAGGTTCCTTGGAATGCCTAGCTCCGTTGCCGCGCCGCTCAGGCAGATGATATACGGCGGCCTATTAGTGCTTCTGATGCTCAAGAGACCGCAGGGGATAATCGGGGATTACCGGTTCAGGTAGATGAACATCCTTCAAGTACATAATCTGTCGAAACGCTTTGACGGAATTCAGGCAGTTAACGAACTGTCTTTCAACGTTAAGAAGGGAGCCGTAACAGCTCTGATCGGTCCGAACGGGTCTGGGAAAACAGTATCATTCAATGTTATTACAGGCTTTTATCGCCCAACAACAGGTAGTGTAAGGTTCAATGATAGAGATATCACTCATCTCTCCCCGAACAAGATATTTCACCTTGGGATGGGGCGAACTTTTCAAGCCATTAGGTTGTTTCCTCAAATGACTGTGCTTGAAAACGTAATGCTCGGGCTTGAGTACAATAGCGGTGAGACCCTCCTTGCTGCATTGCTGAGATCGCCATCTTTGATCCAACAAGAAAAAGAGAACACTGAAAAGGCGATGGAGTTGCTTAAAACAGTCGGTCTGGAGGAGAAATTTGACGACCGTGCGGAGAATCTGTCCCATGGCCAACGAAGGCTTCTCGAAATCGCCCGAACGCTCGGGACTGACTCCGATTTTTATCTTTTCGATGAACCCACAGCGGGGGTCTTTCCGAATACGATACCGAAACTTATGTCGATTATCGCAGATCTTAAGACAAGAGGTAAAACCATCCTCTTTATCGAACACAATATGAAGGTCGTGATGGATATATCCGACCACATCGTTGTGTTGAATCACGGAAGCAAAATAGCCGAAGGCACCCCCACGGAGATTCGGAACAATCCCGTTGTATTGGAAGCATATATGGGAAAGGGAAGAAAGATTGCTTCTTGAAGCCATGAACATAGCAGTCTACTATGGTTCGGTTAAGGCCATTGAGGACGTTTCTTTTAACGTCAATCAAGGCGAGATCGTGGCTATGATCGGACCGAATGGCGCGGGGAAGTCAACGGCCCTCAAAGCTGTGTTCGGTATGGTCCCTTTGCACTCAGGCGATATGTTGTTCGATGGCAGCAGCATCAGCGCCTTGAGGCCTGATGAGCACGTACCTCTGGGTATCTCGCTTGTGCCAGAAGGCCGGAGATTGTTTCATTCCATGACGGTCATAGAGAATCTTGAGATGGGCGCGTTCAATCGGAAGAATGGCGATATTAAAGCTGATATCGAGAATATCCTCGACATGTTCCCTTCGCTTAAAGAAAAAAGAAAGCAGAAGGCAGGTGTACTTTCGACCGGAGAACAGCAGCTTCTAGCACTCGGGAGGGCACTGATACAGAAGCCAAAGCTTCTCCTTGCCGATGAACCATCGCTCGGCTTGTCTCCGGTTTATGTGGATGTAATCTTCGATAAATTGATCGAAATCAACAAAGCTGGAACTAGCATTCTCCTCGTTGAACAAAACGCACGAATGGCACTTGAAATAGCCCAGCGAGGATATGTATTTAAAATAGGCGGTATATTTATGGAAGATAAAGGGGATATGTTAATTGAGAACGAAAAAGTTAAATCAGCATTTCTTGGAGGATAGGAGGAAAACATAATGAAGGAAATGAATCAGGAAAAATACTCAAATACGTTTAAATTCGACAAGCTGGCTGATTATTTCAAGTTTATGATTACCGCGCAAATAGCAGTTTTGGGTTTCTTGCTGACTGCAATAGAAAAAGTAAATGTATCAGCGAATTTGAAATGGTTGTTTCCAACGGCCGTGATATTCACAGCTCTTACCTTGGCCGTGACGTTGTATGCGAAAGTTGTTCTTCTCGGAGCCTTATTCAAGGAGGAGGTTTCAACTGATAAAGCGATAAAACAGCTTTATCTAATCTCGGGTCTTATGCTAGTTTCAGTAGTGATTTCAACGTGCATAAAGCTGATATAGATAGTCGCGATTTTCTCTACTTTCGGTCTTTGGCGCGAAACGCTGTATGAAACAATGCTGACGCAGCCAGGACCACAAGGGCAAGAAGAAGAAAAATAACGCTGTACGAGCTTGCCGCAGGCAGGTCGGAAACGGCATTCGCCGACGCCCGGCCGCCTGTGAGATCTAGCAGTTTGCCAATCAGGGCGGCGCTGAACCCGCCGGACATGAAGAGCACGAGATTGTAGATGCCCATGCCGATGCCCATCTGTTCCCGGGGCAGTGTCGCGGATACGGTATGGGCCAGGGACGATTGGAGAAATGAAAAGCCTGCGTAACAGATAATCAGGTTCAGGGCAACGATCCATGGTGCATTGCCCGCCAGAACCGAGAGCAGGAAAAATCCCGCAATCAGCAGTGCCTGGCCGATTCTCACCACCGGCACACTCCCTCGTTTGTCCGAAAGCTTCCCCGCCGCGACCCCAAGGATTGCCGCAGATAGTGCTCCCGGAAACATGACCAGCCCGATTTCCCTCGCACCGGCGTTATTGAGCGCCCGGAGCATGAGCGGCACAAGGAACATCATGCCGAAAACGGTGCCTACGGTGAAGAATGTCGCGATGACGGCGATCCGGTATTTCCGGTTGCGGAACAGCGCCGGGGGGACGAAGGGCGCGTCAGCCCGTCTGATGTGCAGAATGAACCAGGTTCCCAGGACGCATGCAGCGCCGAAGGCGGGCAATGCCCCGAGCGTAACGGACAGGAGCAGCGCGGCGACGGTGAAGCTCAAGAGGACCGCGCCGCTCTTGTCGAACCGGACCGCATGTTTTTCTTCGTCCGGCAGGAGCCCGCGAAGGTGCGGTATCGCGAACAGCGCGAGCAGGGAGATCAGGAACAGGTAGCGCCAGTGGAACGTCCCTGTAATGAACCCGCCGATGAGGGGGCCGACAGCGGCGCCGGAAGCGACGGTCGAGGCAATGATCCCGAGTGACCTGCCCCTGATATCCGCCGGAAAATATCGTGTGGTCACCAGCATGGCAAGGGCGGGGATGGCGCCTGCGCCGGATGCCTGCACCATACGGCCGGCAATGAGCATGGGGTACCAGCGGGCGAGAAAACCGATGAGCGAGCCGGTGCTGAACAGGATGAGGCCGAAGGTAATCAGGTTTTTGACCGGGAGGTTGTCGGCAAGTTTTCCATAGATGACCGTGCCGAGCGCGAAAAGAATAATGTAACCGCTCACGACCCAGCTCACCTGCGACGGGAGAAGGTTGAACTCCCGGCCGATGTCCGGGATGGATACATTGAACATCGTACCGTTCAGGACGGAAAAGAAGATGATGGAGCTGAGCGCGATCGTAAGCTTGCGCTGGACTGAAGTATCCGTGATGGTCGTCTGCGGAGTAAATCCTCCGCGCGGGTCGGCTTCCAGGCTCATTTCCCGTACGCCCCCGCCAGGTCCCGTCCCATAGCCTGGAGCAGGTCCTGGGACATGGGAAAAGAACCCCCGGGTGTCTTGGTCTCGGGCTGGTCCTTGAGCCAGGTCTCACGTGCGTAGATGTCCACGGTCGGCAGATAGGGCGATCGGGACAGGGATAGCGCTTCCCGGGCCGCCTGAACGTCCGCTCGGGCCAGGGAAGCATCCCGTCCCTGTTCTGTTACGATCGTGAGCCCTTCCTGAAGCGTCACTGCACCGGCCGGGCAGGGGTTCAGCGCTGTAAACAAGGACACCGCAAGTAAGACACGGTTGAGTAGTTCTTTTATCATAGTTGGTAATCCCGATAATCCGATCAACAGGGTGGATTTCTCTGCTGTCATGACAGGTTCTTGAAGATACTTGTAAGGATTTTTGTTGTCGTAGCCAGTTCCCGGGGAGAAATGCCCCGGTTGATGGATTTCCACAGGTCGCGAACAATAGGCATCAGTTCCTTCCGGAGTTCCTTGCCCCGGGAGGTCAGGTGAACAGCATGCTTTCGCCGGTCCTTGTGGTCCGGTTTCCTCGACACATAGCCGGCCCGCTCAAGGTCATCGATGAACCGGGTGATATTGGCCTTGTCCTTGCAGGTCTTGTCAGCGATCTCCTGCTGGGTCCGTCCGTCCTTTTCCCAGAGGCTCAGGAGGATGCTCCATTGCTCGGTCGTTATATCGTACCCGCGCTGCGTGAAGGTGCGCTGAAGCGATGACTTCATTTGCAGGGCAGTGCGGTAGATGATGAATCCCGGCGAGTTCTCAAGGGGGAAGAACAGTGAATAGGGCTCATTTGCCATGGCAGCGCTCCGTAAAAAGTTGTTGTAATAACTATCACGGTAACAAGAGCTTGTCAATAAGAGGATGGAGGAGGCGTCGGGCCGAGGATGAAGTGCTGAAATAGTCTCAGGCGCTGTCCGGTTCAGGGGCTGGACCTTCGGTTCTCGATCATCTTCAGCATATCCCGGGCAAAGGCGGCTTCATGGCTCCCGGGGGCGAACTGCATGAGCAGCCGGTATTGCTCCTCTGCCTCAACGATCAGGCCGGACTCGTAGTAGGCGAGTGCGAGATTGTGCCGTGCCTCGAGATGGTCAGGATTCAGCCTGAGCGCTGTCAGCAGGAGGTCGAGCGCAGCATCGCGTCGGCCCATGCTGCTGTAGACCGTGGCCAGGTTGTTCAGGGCATCGGGATACTCCGGCTGGATCGCCAGCGCGCGTTCAAGGTAGGGCGCAGCCTCTCCGGTCCTGCCTGCTTTTTTCAGTGCGTCGCCGAGATTGTTGAACGGCCTGGCCTTGTTGGGTGATCGTATGATCGTATCCTGGTACAGGGTCACATCGTCTGCATATATGGCGTTGCGGCCATAGGTACCTGCGCAGAGTCCGGTGACGATCAGGATGGATGTCATGAAGAAATACCGGCCCATGAGGATAAGTAGCATGTTCGCCGGGCAAATTCAATGAAAACCTTGCGCTGTGTGCGGGACGGTGAGGGACATCAGGTGAAAAATGGCCGCGCCAGAACGATAAATATTGACAACACCGCTGTTTTTTTGTTAATCTCCGGAGTCTAATTAACGATCAGTTGAGGAGGAAACGCCCGTGGTACGACGCATGATCGCATTCGTTCTGACACTTCTACTCTGTTTCTCAGCTTCTCCAGTGTTCGCTGCTGACGCAAAGAAGCCTGTGGGAACCAGGAAGCCGGTTGCGGAGAAACGGCTTGCGGCAGGCCGGATCTACACCAGCCTGATCCCCCAGGACGGAAGCCTGATCAACAATGCCAAGCCGACGATCTCGGCTGAATACATCGACGACGGGATCGGCATAAATCCCGCGGACACGAAGATCTACCTCGACGGCGTTGACGTGACCGGTCAGGCGCAGTCCACTGCGAACAAGGTCGTCCTGACGCCGGCCCAGCCCTTGAGCGAAGGACAGCACAAGGTAAAGGTGGACATTGACGACAAGGCCGGCAATCCCGCCTCGGTGACCTGGTCGTTCACGCTCCACACCCAGCCGCCGAAGATCAAGATCACGTCCCACAAGGCAGACCAGTATATCAACCAGTCGCCCATTCTCGTGACGGGCACCGTGGACAACGAAAAGGTCCGGGTGGTCGTGAACGGCATTGCGGCCGGCGTGGACCGCGGGGCGTTCAGCGCCAGGGTGAACATTGTCGAAGGCAACAATACCATCATGGCTGTCGCGACCGATCCCTTCGGGAACACGGGGAACGATACGATAACCGTTATTCTTGACAGCAAGCCTCCTACGGTCCAGATCACATCTCCGCTCGTTAACAGCCTTCTGAACACCCGGACAGCGACCATATCGGGTATTGCAGATTCCAGGGCTGCTTCGGTGATCGTTACGACCGCTGCAGGCACTCAGCCCGTTATCGCGGCTGTTGCAAACGGGAGCTTCACCGCGGCCAATGTGACGCTCGCTGAAGGACAGAACACCATCACGGCCAAAGCCGTGAGCAGCGCGGGGAATACCGGTACCTCGACGATCAGGATCAACGTGGATACGCTGGCCCCCCGGGTGACGCTTACCGCGCCGAAGGATCAGGCGGTCACGAATAAGCGAATGGTCACGGTCATGGGGGCGGTTGATGATTCCGCTGCAGTGGTGAAAGTGAACAATACGCCGGTCCAGGTCGCTAACGGGAGCTTCACCCTGTCCGGTGTGAATCTGGCTGAAGGCGCCAACACCATAACGGCAACGGCAGTGGACCGCGCAGGGAACCAGGCAAAGCCCGCCACGCTTACCGTGGTCCTGAAGACCGTGCCGCCAACAGCGCCCAAGCTCGGGGACCTGCCCTTTGTGACCAAGGACGCGTCGGTGACGGTTGTGGGCACGGCGGAACCCGGTTCCCTTGTGGAGTTGTACATGAATAGCGCCTCACGGGGATCGGTCAAGGCAGATGAAAAGGGCGCATTCTCCTTCAAAGTTCCGCTGCGCGAGGGCAACAACGCGTTCTCGGCCGTTGCATCGGACGCTGTAGGGAACGTGAGCGCGTCATCTGCCGTGGTGAACGTGTTCCTGGACACGAAACCCCCGCAGATCCTGTAATTCCGTCGCAGAATGCGGTATTTAGGGCACTGTAGTTACTATTTGCTTGACTTAGCAGCATTGGTCGATTAGTATGCATTCCACATCGCGGGGTGGAGCAGTCCGGTAGCTCGTCGGGCTCATAACCCGAAGGTCGTCGGTTCAAATCCGGCCCCCGCTACCAAACAAATCAAGGGGTTGCAGCACATGCTGGAACCCCTTTGACGTCTCAACAGGACGGTAATGGGACGGTAGTGGGACAGTTTGCGGACACCGCCCCCCGCTACCCAAAAAACCACGACCGAGAAAATGGACTTCTGACCTGTCGGGAGGTGAGTGCCATGACAAAATTGATTATTGAAACCGACGACACCTGGGCTCGTGAAAAGATCAAGTTCGCCATCGATACCGAGATTCACCTGCTGAAAAAAACGGTCGAGAAGATCAGCCGAAAAATACAGGACTTTGAACATGCCCATGGTCCGCTCGATCGGGGGAAATTGTACGGTAAGGTAGATGACATGATCCTTGTGGAATGGGAGGGAGAGGCTGAATCCTTGCGACGCGTTCAGGGCAGACTGAAATCGCTTGAGGAGATCAGTTTTGAGTATCGATAAGTACATCATCAATATCGAAACCGCAATCTCAATTCATTCCTTCGTTTCTTCGTATTCGCTCACCATCGACAGAAAAACCCGCGACATCGCATTTATCTCCGGCGCCATAGAATTCCGAAACGGAACGGTCCTCGATTTTAAGGAATTTATCGAGAGCAAGGGCGATGCTGTTGATAAGTATCTTTATGGATACAATCATCGCCGGGGAAGTGAGGTCATTTTCCGCTACGATAATTCCCCGGATCCGCGCGGTCGTTCGCTGAAGACATTTCCGCATCATAAACATCTCTCATCAGGAAAACTCGTCGAATCTGACAGCCGGATCGACTTGCCCACGGTTCTGGATGAAATTGAAGGGATGCAGTCCGGGGAATAACGTGCCGGGCAATGACGATTGGTCGTCAATAACCCTATTCGCTGTGAATTCATAGTCCTGCGCTTCTCTAAGTCATCACCTTCGGGGTCCACGATCTTGAACAAGGAATTGCAGTCAGTCATCCTGCCCCATGGTTCTATCCGCCTGGAGTGGGCTGAAACAGGGGAGAAGATAAGCAAGGACCAGGAGCTTCTCCAGCAGGAAATATTCAGGCGATACGAGAATAACCCCGACGGTGCTTTTCTTTTCCTCGGCTTCTGCACGAAAGCAGTCCCCCTTTCACCACCTCTGGATTATTGGCGTACTGTCTGCGGCAAGTTCGCCGAAAAGCTCACTCACACTCCCGATCTGGAAATCCTCAGGCACAAGGTCATCGTTGAACTTAGTGAAGATGAACTGAACTATGCTCTTGCAACAGCGCCGCTGATGACCGGCGCCGAATACTTGACCGAGGCGGTTCTTGACGGTCTTTGGCAGCGGCTGCATTCCGAATTCAGGCAGGAAATTCAACAGGCAAAAACGAGCATTGAAGAGTTTATACGAACATACAGCCCCGACGTCCACCTGGTCGGCCGGGTCTTCTTCCACCTCGTGGAGAGCAAAAAAGACGATTCCCCCTTTGCTTTTCTCGCGACCTATTCACCGGGCTTGAATAAACAGGGGAAAACACAGCATCTTCCCCTGAAACATGCGCTGCAAGAGTATGGTAAGGACGGGAAAAAGCTGCTCGACCTCCTCGTCACCGTACATCGCGCCGCCCGGGAAAGCGCTCTGGTGGCCGGGCTCATCGAGACCGGGGAACTGTTCCATCCGCTTGCCTGGACGGCCAAAGAGGCATACACCTTCCTGCGGGAGATCCCGTTGTATGAACAAGCGGGCATATTGTGCCGCATTCCGGACTGGTGGAAGCGCGGCGCCTCAAGCCTGCAGGTCAGCATCTCTCTGGGAGGCCGCCAGCCTTCAACGGTCGGCATGGACGCTCTGCTTGATTTCGACATAGGCCTGCATCTGGAAGGCGCGCAGGTATCCTTTGAAGAAGCAAAAGGGATCATCGATGCATCCGAAGGTCTCGCCCTGATCAAGAACCGCTGGGTCGTCGTGGACCACGAAAAGCTTCGCCAGACGCTCGCGGCCTATGAAAAGGCGCGCACCCTTGCGACGCGCGGCGGATTGAACTTTCGCGATGCGCTCCGGCTTCAGCTGAATCCGGGGACCGTGCTGGACATTCCCGGGGAAGCGTCGAACGTCGTCGTCACGAACGGCCAGTGGATGGAGTCGGTCCTGGCGCGCATGGCCCGGCCTGAGAAGATCGCGCCGGTGAGACTCGATTCCTCGTTCAAGGCGAAATTGCGGCCATATCAGCAAAAAGGCGTTGCCTGGCTGACCTTCCTCCACTCACTGAGATTCGGCATGTGCCTTGCCGATGACATGGGGCTGGGAAAGACCGTGCAGGTTCTGGCGCTTCTTCAGAATATGACACAAGCCTGGAATAGGGGGGCAAGCCTGCTCGTTGTCCCGGCGTCATTACTGGCGAACTGGGCCGCGGAAATCGAAAAATTCACCCCGAAACTGAAGTTTTCCATTGTCCATCCATCGTGGAAGAATAAACAGGGGAGCACGCCGAATAAAAAGGATGATGTCGCGGCACTGGATCTCGTGATATCAACCTATGGGTTTGTTCAAAAGACCCTGTGGCTGCAGGCATGCGAGTGGAAGTATGTCATTCTCGATGAGGCACAGGCGATCAAGAACCCCGGAGCAAAACAGACGAAAGCGGTTAAAATACTGCAATCAGAGAACCGCATCGCCATGACCGGCACTCCGGTCGAGAACCGGCTGTCCGACCTGTGGTCGATTTTCGATTTTATCAATCCCGGTCTGCTCGGCAGCAGTCAGGAGTTCAGCCGGTATGCGAAGGAACTCGCAAAGGACCCCGAGGGATACGGCCGGCTCAGAAAGGTCATCGGACCCTATGTCCTTCGCCGTCTCAAGACCGACAAATCCGTTATCTCCGACCTGCCGGACAAGGTTGAGATGAAAACCTATGCACAGCTTCACAAGAAACAGGCGGTGCTGTATCAAAAGCTGGTTGATGAACTGCGGCGGACGATTACCGACGCCGAAGGCATCCAGAGGAAAGGGATCATCCTGAGTTCGTTGATGAAATTCAAGCAAATATGCAATCATCCGGACCAGTATCTCGGTTCAGGGACCTTTGATGACCAGGAAAGCGGCAAGTTCGACAGGCTTCGGGAAATCTGTGAGACCATTTATGAGAAGCGGGAGCGGGTGTTGGTGTTCACGCAATTCCGTGAAATGACCGATCCCCTAGCCGGTTTCCTGAACGGATTGTTCGGCCGCGAGGGCCTGGTGCTTCATGGAGGCACGTCCGTGGGGAAACGAAAGGACCTGGTGGATCGTTTTCAGGGGGAAGACTATGTTCCCTTCATGGTCTTATCGCTCAAAGCCGGCGGCGTCGGGCTCAATCTCACTGCCGCGAATCACGTCGTTCATTTCGACCGGTGGTGGAACCCGGCTGCTGAAAATCAGGCCACGGACCGCGCATTCCGGATAGGCCAGAAAAAGAACGTGGTCGTGCACAAGTTCATCACGAAAGGCACGATCGAGGAAAAGATCGACCAGATGATCGAGGGAAAACTGAAACTGTCGAACGAGGTGATTCAGTCCGGATGCGAGGCGTGGATCACGGAGCTGAATAACGAGGAACTGATGAACCTGTTCACGTTGACACTTTAGGATGAGCGAGGGATGACCGATGGCATGGTGGGGTTTTCCGAGATACGTAAGTAAGGCTGAAAAGCAGGCACGCGCGGCGAACAAGCTGGAACGACTCAAGAAAAAACGGGATGTCAAACCGGTCATTCTGCAAGGGAGTGCGATTGCGCGCTCCTGGTGGGGGAAATCCTGGAACAAGAACCTCGAAGCCTATGCCGATTACAGCAACCGCATCGGCAGGGGACGCAGTTATGTCCGGCACGGCGCGGTCCTGGACCTTCAGATCGAACCAGGCAAGATCACGGCCCTTGTACAGGGATCGAGGTCCAAACCCTACGAGATCGTCATCCAAATCGGGAAACTGAACAGAAAGATCTGGCAGCACATCGCGACCTCCTGTTCCGGGATGCTTGAATCGGTATCCGAACTGGTTTCAGGGAAATTCCCCAAGGAACTGGGAGAATTGTTTCTCCAGCGCGGTGCCGGCCTTTTCCCCTCGCCGAAGGAAATCGACTTCACGTGCTCCTGTCCCGACTGGGCGAGCATGTGCAAGCATGTGGCCGCCGCGCTGTACGGCGTCGGCGCGCGGCTGGATGAGGACGCCACGCTGCTTTTCACGCTTCGGGGCGTCGATATGGCCGACCTTGTCGGAAAGACCGTTTCATCAAAGGCTGACAATCTGCTTGAAATGGCTTCAAAGAAAAGCTCCCGGGTCATTCAAGATGCGGACCTGTCCGCTTTGTTCGGCATCGATCTTTCAGCCGGAGAAAAACAGGCGGCAATCCCCGGTGAATATAAGCGCAAGAAACAAGCCGTTCGAAAAAAGAGCGTGAAAGCAAACAAACTGCGGAGCAATCCTGAAAAAATGAAAGCAAAGTCGCCGAAGTCGGTTCGAAGCGGAACGGCAGTGAAGCCGGGGACTCCTGCAAAGAAAAGAAGAAAGCAAATTTAAGCCCCGATGAAGAAATCAGAAGGGCATGGATCCGCATTATCCATTCAAGAATACATCGCGCTTTTTTTGCCTTCCTGTAAATAATCACATTGACTTGACGAACTGCTTAACGTATACTATACGAACAAAGAGGCTGTTTCGTGGGATACGAACCGAAATACACCATCACTTCCCGCTTGGCGGGAAGACTTGAACGAATCGCCGAGTTGCGGACGGAAATCGAGTTGTCACCCATTTCCGTGCAGTGGACGCCGCGGCTGGAGAGGGACGCTTTCGAAAGGCTTGCTCATACCTCGACGGCAATCGAAGGCAATCCTCTTACCCTGAAGGACGTCGAGATCCTTTCCCGGGGTGGCGACCTTCCGATGGTCCAGCGCAGGTACAAGAAAGAGGTCCTGAACTATCTTGCCGCGCTGCGGTACATCACAGACCATTCCGGGAAAAAACAGATTACCGTAAAGGATATTCTTCGTCTCCACAGCATTGTATGCGCCGATGCGCTCGAACGGGATCCGATAGGCGCCTTTCGCGACTACCAAGTCGTTATCCGGCAGCACCGTCCCCCGAAATATCAGGAGGTTCCCCGATTGGTCGGCGAACTGGTCGATTGGCTCAATTCCAAGGCAAAGGACCTGCCGCCGGTCATGTCGTCGGCGATCCTGCATTACCGATTCGAATATATTCATCCTTTCGGCGACGGGAACGGCAGGGTCGGAAGGCTCCTTGCGACCTGGGAACTCTATCGCCGGAATTTCGATACCAATCATATTTTCTCGATTGATGAAGTCTTCTGGGAAGAACGGGAAAAGTATTTTGGCGCAATCCGGTCGGTGCAGGAGGCTGGGGGCGATATGACCGAATGGCTGGAATATGTCGCAGCAGCCGTTTTCGCGGCGTTGTCGCAGGCCTGGAAACGACTCGAGGCTATACAGAGCAAACAGAAGGGGGCCGATGAGGGTTTGATCCTGACACAGAAACAGGAAAGGCTTCTGACGCTGCTTCGCCATGCCCCTCTTGGCATCAATGAGATCATGAAGGAACTCAGCGTTACCACGCGGGCCGGAGCACACCATATCATTAAGCCGCTTGTTCAGCATAATCTCGTGATCCGCAAGGGAGGACATAAGACGGGTAAATATGTGCTCATTTAAGTGAGCTGAAAGTTTGCCTCTCTTCAGGATCACAGTTCCTCGGTAGTCAAACGTTCTCTTCAGAAAGCTTATCTGAATAAATCATTGTAGACTGTCGCTCATCAGAGGTCTAAAACGGTTCTCTATGGTGTAATAAAACGGAGAGGCTGAACAATATGTCCCGCAATGTATCGATTACCTGGAAGTTCTCGTGCTGGCATGTTGTGCCTCATGACCCGAAGGTCGTCGGTTCCCGGCCCCCGCTACCAAATAAATCAAGGGGTTCCAGCACATGCTGGAACCCCTTTGACGTCTCAGTGGGCCGGTAATGGGCCGGTTGTGGGCCAGTGCTGAAAAGCGCCCCGGCTACCGAAAAAAGGGGAGGGTACCATGGGGAATGACGACCAGCCGATCGCGGGACTTTCGCAAGAGGGCCAGGACATTTTCTGGGACGAAATGCTGGCGAAAGAGGAGGGGATGATCCTGGAGTTTAATTTCGACACGAAAAAAGGCAAGGTTCGTTCACTTGCTGACGGCCAGGTCTACGTGATCGATGACCGGGCTCTTGCGCAGACCAGCATAGAGCTTCAAACAGGCGACAGAGTGTTGATTGCTCCCTTTGAGGATCCCGATGGGAAGGATTATGCAAAGGTTTTGCGGATCATCGAACTGAACGCATGAGACTCAGGACAGTTCATTGTCCTAGGAGCCTGTCGGACTTAGCAATCTGATCCGATGACTGTTTGAACCAATTTCTAGAATCATCAGCCTTATGATCAGTTCTCTTTGATCAAATATGGTTCTGATTTGTTCTTTCTTATCGATTCAACTCAAGGTATGCAGCCTTTTTAAGTTCCAGGCGATGCAAACGAGGTCCCATTCGCCTTGTACGGCTACAAAACCGCGCAGCAGGAACTGCCGGAAGCCCATAACCGCTTTGATGATGCCGAAGACCGGCTCCACCGTGCTCTTGCGTTTGGCATAGACCT
>Ga0224495_10000465_pt1 | contig 32589 bp, 35 predicted proteins | sample SF_Jul11_sed_USG_FD_168128 | JGI IMG/M metagenome (GOLD analysis project Ga0224495, IMG submission 168128) | Sediment microbial communities from San Francisco Bay, California, United States - SF_Jul11_sed_USGS_4_1 | ecosystem: Environmental > Aquatic > Marine > Sediment | place: USA: California... | reverse complement strand
GAAGAACCAGCCGAACAGCGGCTGGCTGATCGGCAAGGACGCCGGCAACAAGAAACGCTGGCTCGAAGACCACGCCGGCGAGGACGGCATCGTGATCGACAAGAGCCTCTTCGGTGGCTACGTCGAGAAGATCGAGCCGGCCCCCATGCCGCAATTGGAGCATCTGACCCAGCTCGGCCGCGAAGAGATCCGGGAGGTTTCCAACATCCGGACCGAGAGCCCTCAGCACGAGGCGCAGCAGATGAGCGGTCGAGCGATCCTGGCGAAGCAGCAGGCGGCGCTGACCGGGGTCTCGCCCGTCATGGCGAACTTCGACTACTCCCTCGCCATCTTCGGCAAGCTCGCCGCCGCGGTGATCCGGGCGAATCCAGTCTATTCCGACTCCGAAATCAAAGAGATCATCGAGGAGAAGGCCCTGATCGACCCGAAGCTGCTCCAGGAATGCCGAGAGGCGGTCGCGACCGCGCTCGGGATCGTCCTGCCGCCGCCGCCCCAACCCCCGAACATGCTGGCGGTGATGGGCCTGCGGCCGGGGCAACTCGCGCCCATCAAAGACCAATTCGACCGGCACATGGCGACGTATCAGCGCCTGATCCAGCAGATCGACCAGCACGCGAGGCCGATGGCCATTCAAGCCCTGATCGACGCTCTGCGCGACCCGCGACGCGGGCGCTACAACTGCCGCGTGGCCCTGAGCCCCGAGTCGCTCACCAGTCGGACGCGGGAGCTGATGGAGCTGATGGAGGTCAACGAAATCCTCCTCGCCAGCAAATACCAGCCGCTGCCGGAAAAGGTCATCCTGGAGGCCACCGACCTGCCGCACAAGGACGAGATTCTGGCCGCAAGGGGGTACGCATAATGGAACTGACAGAGAGTGCAGAACTGAAAGAGAAGTGCTTTGCCGGACGCACGGCGATCGAGCAGTGCAAAGAGCAGATCGACGCCCTGCGCAAGAGTTGCGAGGGGCAAGTCTTCCCGGACGAAGCCGTCCCGAACATCATCCTGGCCTATCGCCACCTGGAAGATGCGAGGATGCGACTGGGCAAGGCGATCCAAGCTCTTGACGGCGGAACCAGTTGCTATCCAAGGTGAGCTATGCCCTGGGCACCGAGTGACGCGAAACGACACACAAGCAAGGCGGATACGTCCGAACTCCAAGAGGAGTGGGCGTCCATCGCGAACGGGGTCCTGAAGGATAGCGGCGACGAGGGCAAGGCCATCCGAATCGCCAACGCGCATGTGGCCAAGAGGCACGGGTCCGGGAAGAAAGGCAAGTGACATGGCACTGACGGCGATCACGCATCCCACGAGTCCGTATACGAGCGACTTCATCGAGAGGATGAGCAACGTGGGCTTCGAGCCCGAGTTCCACGTTTCCTCGCGCGGGGCCGGCACGGACCGCGCTTCGGCGAAACGACTGGCGGACGAGTGCATCGCCAAATTGGACCGCGAGCCGCGCGACTTGAGCTGGCTCGACGAAGAGCAGAAGGAGAACGACGATGGCTGACAAGAAAGTACGCATGGCGCCCGAACTCGAAGAGCACGCGCCGCCCCAGGACACCGACCCGAGCGGGCGTGACATTCCCGCCGAGCAGGCGGCGAGGGCGAACGACCTCGACCAACAGCAGAAGCGGCAGGCCGCCCAGTCCCGCCGCGACGCGGTGGCGAACATGGAGGCTCAGGATGCGGCGAAGGAGGCCGCCACGGCCACGAAGACCGCCGAGCGGGAGATCCGGGCCGAGTACCTCCAGACGCCGCTGACGGCGGCCGAAGGGCGGGAGCTGGAGCGCCTGGAGAAACTGGCGATGGGCAATCAGAACGTCGAGCCGGAGACGATGTACCGACTCAGCGACTTGCGAATCCGAAGCAAGGTGGGCGCGCCGAATCCGGCCGCCTAAGCTCTTTCGACAATTGAACGAAGATGCGGGTTCGCTGAACGGATCGACGGATCGGTTCGCGACGCAAGGCAGACAACCAAAGGCCATGTAGGGGGCCTACACCCTCTGCATGGTCTTTTTGTTTGCGCCCGCCTTTTCCACCGCAGGGCCGCGCGACGGCGCGGCGGACCTTGCGGGTCCCCTTTGCCCCGGGGTTTCGGGGTGTCCCGTGCGCGGGCGACGGTTTTCCAAGCGCCCGCCCCAGCCGTGGGGTCCACGGTGTCCCGGCAACTCACCGAGCCGGTGTCCCATAAGGGAGTTTACGTATGAGTGCATTTGAAGAACTGATCGACAACGTAGACCTGGGCGACCAAGACGTGGCCGCCGAGACCCCCGAGCCTGTGGATGGCGGGAGCGACGACGCCCCTGAGGGCGAACCCGTCGAGACAAGCCCCGCCGAAGCGATTGAGACCACGGCGACACCGGCCGGCGAGCCGGCACCGAAGGCTCAACCAGCCCAGAAGGGCGCCGATACGGTGCCCCTGGCCGTGCACATGGACCTCAAGCATCGTTTGCGCGAGGCCGCCCAACGGCTGGCCACTCTGGAGGCGGACCGGATGATGCCTGCTCCGCAGGCCCCGACCGGTCCAGCGCCGAAGAGTCCCCTGGAGCAGTTCGCCGAGGACGAAGGCGCCGATGCCACTCCGACGACGCAAGTGCTGATTCAGCAGCGCCAGTGGGAGCAGCGTCAAGCCCAAGTGCAGAGCGAAAGCTCCGCTCAGACCGCCGCCGCTCGGGCCGTCAAGGTCGCCATGCTCACCATGACGGACGAGGCCATGGGCGACGGACTCGGCTTCGATGGGGTCCTCCAGATCGGCCATGCCTTTCTGACGCCGGGCGATCAACTGGACGTCCGGAGCGCCGGCGACAAGGCCGGCGAGGTCCTCTACCAGCGATGTCTGGAGAGGGCCGTCCGGTCGGGCACGCCGCAGGGCAAACTGCTCGCACAGGCGGTCAAGGCCGCCAGGTCGAGTCGCACAGGTCGCGTTGTCGCCACCGGCCCCAAGACCGGGGCCAAGAAGACAGCAGAGGCGCCCACCCGGGAAGAGATCCTCACGGAGTCCGTGTCACTCGAAGGTGCCGCGGGCGATCTGGGGGGCTTCTTCGACCTGGGGACATAACAACGGCGCGCCTCTGACATGAGGTGCGACAATGGCGAACACGACGTTTGCAAGTAATGACCCCTTGACTCATAAAATCTGGTCGAAGGGGACGATGGCGTTTGCCCTCCAGAACATGGCGCTCCTGCCGCTGATGGGCAACACGCCGGAGAGTATCATCTACACCAAGAAGGACCTGACCGTCGAACCCGGCGACACGATCACGTTCAGCGCCGACGAGAACGACACGAACGACCCCGGCCAGGGCGACGACGGAACCACCGAAGGCAACGAAGTGGCCCTGCGACGGCGCAACATGAAGGTTGAGGTCCACGAGCGGGCGCAGGGGACGCGACCGGCCGGCAAGATGACCATGCAGCGCACGGACATCCACAAGACCGCCGGCTTCCGGTCGTTCGCCAAGCGCAAGCTGGGGATCTGGAGCCAAGAGGCATGGGAGAAGGACTTGGTGAACTGTGCCGCCGGACTGTACAACGAGAACTCCAGCGGCGCGGCCATCGAGACCATCAACGAGAGCTACCCGACCACGAACCGTATCCGGTACGGCGGCCAGAACATCGGCGCCACCCCGGCGCTCGGGCCAACCTACGCCACGGACGCGCTCCTGACGGCGGGCACGCCGGCGAACAACCTGTTCGGCACGCTGGTCATCAACGCGGTCCGGGCCAAGGCCCTCTCGGCCTCTCCGCGATTCCGGCTGGGCAAGTTCTATCAAACCCCCCGCTCCGCGGACGGCTCGCTCGACCAGCGGAACCGAATGGCGCAGAAACTCATCGCGCAGATGTATACGGTGCTCGCTCACCCCTACCAGATCAACTCGATGCGGTCCGAAGTGGGCAACATCGGGTGGAACCAGATGGTGGCGGCCTGCGCCGCTCGGGGCGACAAGCACCCCATCTTCGCGGCGGGCGCCGTGAGCTGGAACGGCTGTGTCGTGATGGAGTACGACCGAGTGCCCATGCGGACCGGGGCGGGCGGAGTGACCCTCGCGGAAGGGTTCCTCCTCAATGCCGGTCGAACGGAGACGTCAGACGCCTGTGCGAACACGCGCAGCGTCTGCCGAGCGATGTTCCTGGGCGCGCAGGCGATCTGTTTCGCCTGGGCTCAGATGCTCCAATGGCACGAGGACTGGTACGACGGCCGGATTCCCCGAGTGATTGTGGACATGATCTACGGGTTGAAGCGGACGATCTTCAACGCGCACGGCACGAGCACGCCGGGCGAAGATGAAGGGATCTACTGCATCGACACCGAGGTCATCCCGACCTAACTTTTGCGGTCCTGCTTCTGGCGGGGATGGGGCGCGCGCCTTTCGGCCGCGCCCCTCCACGCCGAGAGTTGAGGACGAAGGAGACCTGATCCATGAATCGAGAACGAAGTATCTTGTGGATGCTGGCGGCCGCCACCCTGACGCTCGGGCTCGGCCTGTGGATCGCCGAGCAGGCGGGCGGGGGCTATCAGCCCGTCAGCTACCGTCTGCCCCACTACTACAAGCATTTGCGCCCCAACGGCGTCAGTGCGGACGATACACCGCTGACGCCCTCGACCAGTTCCTGGTACGACGTGAACGACGCCATTGCCATCCCGGAGGAGTGGTCGCTCGGCTCCGTGTCCGTGAGCATCTACGCCTACGGAGACGGGACCGGCGAAGGCGATCCGAACGCGGGGACCTTCGACGCCAACCTGTACGTCGTGACCGAGTTTGGCTCCGCGGCGCGGGTCTGCGCCCTCTCGGGCGCGATCGGGGATTTGGAGTTGTCCCACGATCCGGCCGCCGGCTGGGGCTCCGCCTACCGCCCCAGTCAGATCGCCGACCCGAACCGCAAGTGGGCCGAAGGACCGATGACGATCCATACGACCGCCGACTGCTGGCGGGGGCCCGTCAGTGCGACGGGCGAACCGAACGGGATTGGCGAGATCACCTTCAAGCCGGCCGGCGCGACCCACGCCTTCATCCTGTTCGACAACAAGAGCAACATCACGAAGCTGTACGCCCTATTGACCGGGAGGCCCTGACGTGCATCGAGCGATCCTAAGCCTGCTGATCCTCCTGGCGGCGGCTCCCCTGCCGGCGGCCACGTACTACGTCAGTCCGAGCGGCGGCGGGAACCTCTCCGGCTCCGACCGGTCCAACTGCATGACCCAGGCGGAGGCCGAAGACAACGACGCGAGTCCGGGCGACATCTTTCTGTACCAGCCGGGCGACTACGCGGCGATGGCCCCGCTGAGCCTGGGGTCCAGCGGCAGCCCCATTACCTACAAGGCTGATCCGGGGACGTGCGGCGGGATGACCGCCGGGTGGTATGAGGGTTCCATTGAGAAAGTCACCGGCAGCACGCACGCCGTAACGCCCAAGATCACCTTCCAGAGCCTCGGCGGCGACACCCCGACCTCGCAATACCTGGTGGTGGAGGGCTTCGCGGTCATCTGCACCGGCTCCTACGGCTTGCAGGGCGGCGCGATCGACCTGTCCGCTGGCTCCGTCGCCGATGTCACCGTGAAAAACTGCATGTGCTGGGGCTATGTGCCCGCGACCGATCCGTGGTTCTACGACAACGAACCCACCCAGCACTGTATTAGCATGTACAACTCCGACGCCGGCCGTTACAAGAATCTCCTCTTCGAGAACGTCTACGGCCAGTTCTTCTCCAAGGGTGCGTTATGCCTCGGCCAGGTCCACGCGAACGTCCTCATCAAGAACTGCCATTTCCGGGACATCTATCGCTGGTGCGTCTGGTTCTCCGCCGTGCCGAGCAGCGGCACCTGGGACGATTTCATTCTCGACGGCCTGCACCTGGAGAAGACGATTACGGTCTGCGCCTCTCAGATCGCCCTGACCGATTCCGTCTCGCAGCAGGGCTCGCCCACGAACGCGCAGTTCTACTACGTCGGCTCCTATCCCAGCGGCGGCAACAAGTACGTCACCATCGAGCACGACGCCCAATCCACCATGCGCCCCATCAGCGCGTTCGAGGACATGGGCAGCAGCACATGGCGAGTCACCGTCTCGACGGTTTTCCCCTGGGCCATCGACGTTGATGATGTCTGCAAGTTCCACGACGACACGCATACGGTGGCAATTGGCATCCACCGCCCGATCACGGTGCGCAACTGTCGCATCCACAACACGGGCGGCACCGGCATGATCTACAGCTATGGCACGAGCACGACGGACATCAAGATCGAGAATAACCTGCTGTACGCTCCTGGGAATCAGTCCAACTACAGCATCGACTTCAGCGGGTATCCCGTCGGCGACAACCTCATCATTCGCAACAACACCATCGCCAGCCGGCGGCACCAGAACTATCCGGCGAACGTCCGGTATCGGTACGGCCTGGCGCTCGCGGCATCGGGCAGAGCGGGGACGAACCTGCGAGACACCTGGAGCGTGACGAACAACCTCGTCGTGGGCAACTTCTACATCCCCGGCGGCCGGATCTACAACAATACGATGTGGTGCAACTGGAGTAGCTGCATCATGGACGACGTGAACGATTGCACCGTCTACTGCGACTACACCACGCCCTGGGACGGCACGATCTTCGAGTCCACCGCGACGACGCCCTACTTCGTCTGCGGCCCCGACTTCGATACGACCCTCGTTTCCGGCGGGGCCGTCAACCAGAACGCCGCGTTCAAGCTGGTCGCCGGCTCGCCCGCCATCGACGCCGGCTCGGCGGTCTCCGGCGACTATACGAGCACCGACTTCGAGGCGCAGAGTCGCGACGCCACGCCGGATCTCGGATTCGACGAGTTGGACCTCGGGGAATCCACAACGTACCTGCTGCTGAGAGGCGGTCCCTGATATGAAACGAATCTGCGCCATCTTCCTGCTCCTGCTGCTTTCGGCCTCGGTCCTCTGGGCCTGGGGCACGCTCCAGACGTTCACCTCGGGCTGGACCCACGTCGATACGAACGGCAACCTCGGGGTCTACACGAACTCCCTCTTGGATGAATCCGCGGTGACGGAGAGCGCCGGGGCCTACCACGTCAAGAGCTTCGGGTCCGGCTACTTTGGCAACTTCGCCTGGCGCTGGTACGGGTCGGCCGACGCGGAATCCAGCACTTGGACCGAGTGCCGAACGGGATTGGCCGCCTCGGCAGACTACTGGAACAACATCACGTCCTCGGGCGACAGCCTCTGGGTGCGTTACCGCACCGATGGCAGCTACCTCAACACAGCGCAGATCGCCAACGTCAGCGGCGGCACAGCCACCTACAGCACGGACATTACCATCAACTCGCTCTCGACAAACTACTACTGGCAGTTCTCGCGGTCCGGAACGACCGCCACCCTGACGATCTGGACGGGCGGCTATGAAAGCACCCTGGTTGGGACGGTGAACCTGACTTGCGTCAGCACGACGTTCGAGTATTGTCACGCCTATAACGTAATGACCGGCGGCTCCGGCAACGTCCATTGGCAACTCCACGACCTCGACCTGAGCGGCGCCGCCGCCGCGGCGTATCCGGCGCCCTGGGTCCGGGAGCCCGATGAACCGGTCATGGGGACTCGCCCATGAAACGATTCGTGAGCATCTTGATCATCCTCGCCGTCTGGGCCGGGCCTCTCTCTGGCGAAGGTCCCTATGAGACAGAATCTCGCTTGCCTGACACCCTCGACGTCGTTAATGGGATCACCTGGAACAATGCCACCAACGCCTGTACGGAAGACGACAGCGAGGCCGACTCTACGAACTTTGGAGTTGCGGGGACCTACGCCGGCGGGAACTTCGCCAACATCACCCAGGTTCCTGCCGCCGATGGCGTGCTGACCGCCTTCGCCGTGAGGCACCGAGAGATCAACAACGAGCACGCCAACGATACCTACCTTCTCCAGGTCTACAATCCCGACACGACGGTCTGGGAGACCCTCGAAACCTTCAACAGCGCCAATCTTCTCCCGGATGTCCTGACCACGGAAGATTACACGTCGGCGATGGCTACGAAGTACGCGGCCGCCTCGAACAAGACCACCTTTCTGAATGGGTTACAGTTCCGGCTCTACTGCTCTGTCAAGACCGGTGGAGCCGACGGAATCAACTGGGCCCTGGCCTGGGCCAAGTTCACTTACGAATATGAAGAGAGTGCAGTCGCCCCGCCCCCAGAATGGGTCGTGGAATCGGAGGTCATCCTACCATGAAGCGTCTCCTCACCATCCTATTCATCGTCCTAACTTGCTGCGGTTTTCTGCCGGCGGCCTACGTCAAGAACACGGCCTCGAAGGTCCGCTTCTACGCCTGGGACACGACGGCGAACGCCCCCAAGACGGGGGACGCGGCGAACATCACCGCCTACGTCTCCATCGACGGCGGCTCTGTGACGGCCCTGACCGATACGAGCGCGACGGAGGCCAGCGCCACGAACGCCGCCGGCTGCTACGTGTTCGACACGACGGCCGGCGAGATGAACGGGGAGGTCCTGTTCTTCTCCGCCAAGACGACCACGAGCACCGTCTACCTGCGACCCATCACCATCGCTACGAGCCCCGCCGTGGTCAGCGCCAACGTCACCCAACTGGCCGGGTCCGCCACGCCCGTGACGAACCTGAACAACGTCTACAACACGGACTATGCGACCGCGTTCAACGAGCCGAACGGCGTTTTCAACGTCCGGCTGGTCGACGTCTCCGACAGCGCCCAGCTTGTGAAGCTCTCCGGCGGCGGTACGAGTCTCCAGACGGACGCCAGCGGCTACAGCAAAGTCTCCCCAGGCACGGGCACCGGGCAGGTCTCTCTGAGCAGCGGCGCCGTCACCGTGGGCACGAACAACGACAAGACGGGCTACACGGCCTCCACCGTCTCCGACAAGACGGGCTACTCGCTCGCCGCAGATCAATCGGCCGTCACCATCGGGACTGTGACGACTCTGACCGGCCATACGGCCCAGACGGGCGATTCCTTCGCGCGCATCGGCGCGGCCGGCGCGAGCCTCACGGCCCTCGCCTGGAACGCCGCGTGGGATGCCCAGGTCGAGTCCGAGGTTGACGACGCCCTCGTCGCCAATCACCTGGACCATCTCTTCAAGACGACCTACGATCCGGCCGCCAAGCCGGGGGCCGCCGACGCCCTGTTCAATGAACTGGTCGAGTCCGACGCCGGGGTCAGTCGCTATACGACCAACGCCCTGGAGCAGGCCCCGTCCGGCACGGGCGGGGACGCCACCGCGGCGAACCAGACGACGATCATCAGTCACCTGACCTCGATCAAGGGCCCCACCTTCTCCGAGACCACCGACCAACTGGAAGACATTCGGGACCGGGGCGACGCCGCCTGGCTCACGGGCAGTGGCACCGGCCTGACCCCGCTCGCCTCCGGCACGGCGCAGGGTGGTACCTCTACCTCCATCACCCTGGCCGCCGGCGAGACGACCCTGAATTTCAAGGGGGCGATCTGCCATATCACGGGCGGCACCGGGATTCGCCAGTTCCGCGTCGTGAGGCAGTACAATCCCACGACGAAAAAGGCCGACATCATCGGCAAATGGGACGTCATCCCGGACGCCACGAGCACCTACGAGCTGAGTCCGAGCCCCTTCGATTACCTGAGCCTCATCATGGGAGCGATGGCGCTATGAGCATCACCAAGGCGGAAATCCTGACGTTCGTGAACAAGGTCCTCCATCGCGAGGAGACGGAGATCGACGTCGAGCTTCGCAACGTGGTCGATGACCTCGCCGACCTCCACTGCCTGCGCGGCGTCGATAGCTCGCAGACCCTGACCAGCACGAGCAGCTACCTCGTCTATCCGACCGACGCCCTGCACACGGAAGAGGCGATCATCTCGATCCAACTCCGGTCCCCGGCCGGGGTGTGGGGGCCGCTGCTCAGGCCCTGGCCGGGCGGCGCCAAGGATCACAACCGCTTCTTCGAGGGCAATCCGACCCGCTCGACGCCGGAAATGTACTGGCCCATGCAGACGGCGCTCGACCAATGGCAACTCCTTCTCGCCCCGCGCCCCAGCTCCGACTGGATCGCCTGGATTCACTACTGGCGTCGGCACGGGGCGATCGGCACGAACCTGGAATTTTCCGACGACTGGCGGCGGGCCATCCTCTTCGGGGCCGCGCTCGAGGTCGCCTCGACCTACGGCCTGGACCGATACATCGCCCTCTGGGGCGCCCGATACAACCAGGAGAAAGACAAACGCCGGGCCCTCATGCTACAGGAACCGGCCATACAGGAGTGACGAACTATGAAAAAGACCCTTCTCTGCGCCTTCATCGCGGGCCTGATGACGGCGCTCATCATCGCCTGGACCGCGACCTACGACACGACGACGCCGGCGGGCACCGACTCGCCGACCATCATCGACGACCGGATTCGCGAGGTCAAGCTGGGCGTCCAGGAGCGTCAGAACGTCGATCACTACTGGCCGCTCGCCGGCTCCCAGGTCTCGGACGCGGACGCGGGCAAGCACCGCAAGGTCACCTTCCAGGAAGTGCTCGGCACGAAGCCGACCCTGACAGACGGCCAACTGGCGCTCTACACCAAACTGACGGACAGCAACGAGGCGATCTGGCTGGAGTCCGACGCGGGGACCGAGCGCCAACTGACGACCGGCAGCGGCTTGGCCCTGAAACTGACCGACGAGGACGGCGCCTTGGTCAAGACGGGCGACCAGACGTTTGCCGGCGACAAGACCTTCTCCGACAACCTCAAGGCTCAAGTGCTCTATTCCCAGATCGGGGACGGCAACACCCCGATGATCGTGACCTCGACCACGAAGGTGAGCAACCTGAACGTGGACCGCGTGGATGGCCTGCACATCGAGAAGTACGACTCCGGCTGGTTCGCGGCCGCGGTTGGCACGAGCTACGTCAAAGCCCACGGCCTTTCGGGCGTGCCGACGTTCGTCCAGGTCTACTACAGCGACACATCGGACGGCAGCGGCGATTACGTGTCTATCTCCCAGCAGTTGTTTGGTGCGGGCGGCTGGTCTGCAAGCCCCGTTGTGGACATGGACGCGACCAATCTGACCCATCGCACTGGGACTGCCCTCGCCTTTTACTACGACAAGAACGCCCAGCAGCAGCAGAAGACTACCGGGTATTTGAGGATTATCGCACTCCGCATCGACGCGGGGATTTAAGCATGAAGTTCGGGATTGTCAATGACGTTCTCGGTCAGCGGGTCGGATTCCCGCATATCAAGCTGCCCGCCGCCTACGCGCTGGCGGAGAGTCAGTGGATGGCCTACCGCGAGGGGGCGATGCGCCGGATTCCGGGGCGGATGCCCGCCTTCCTGTCCGGCGGCTCGCCCGTCCAGACGCCGGATGCGAACCCCATCATCCACTGGCATAAGCACGTTCGGAACACCGGCGAGGAGACCCTCTTCGCCTTCACGAAGGACCATGCCTACCGCTGGAATGCCGGGGGAGGGGCCTGGGTGACCGCCTGGACCTGCTCGACCTCCTGCACCCACTGGAGCACCGCCGATTGCGGCCCGTACATCGTGGCGACGAACCAGATCGACAAGGTCATCAAATGGCTGGACACCGCGCCGACGGACCCGTTCTCCGTACTCGGGGACCCCACGAACGGCCTGGACATCGGCGACTCGAACTGGTGCGTCAAGGCCAACTATCTGATCGAGGCGGAGAGCTACCTGATCCTGATGGGCACCACGGACGCAGGGACCTACAAGCCCAACCGGCGCCGCTGGTGCTCCTGGGGCGACCTGACCGACTGGGACTCCAGCGATACGAAGAGCGGCGACGCGGGCTACAATGACCTGGAAGCCAACAACGTCATTTCCGCGTGCGGGATCTACAGCGTCGGCGGCGCGACGCGCGTGATTACCTTCACGCAGAAGTTGATCGACATGATGTGGCTCACCGAGGATGTGACCGTCTGGAACAGTGAGACCATCATCCAAGGGATCGGCTGCCCGGCCCCCGACAGTATCGTCACCGAGCCGAGCGGCAATCTGTGGTTCCTGGCCACGGACCAGACGATCCGGCAACTGTTCGCCTCCGGCCCGGCGAGCGCCGATATTGCCCAGACGGTGCGGGGCCTCCACCCGGACAAATTGTCGGAGAGCCGCGCCGTCTATGTCCCCGGTCTCGACCATCTCTGGTGGTCCGTACCCCAGAACCTCGATTCGACCGGCAATGACCTGATCCTCATGCTCGACCGCCAGACGGGATTCTGGAACACCGCGCCCATGGACGTGGCCGCCTTCGGGGCCTACACGACGCAGAGCGCCTACACGATCGACACGATCCCCTTCCCCACCATCGACACGATCGCCTGGCCGACCATCGACCACGCCGGCGGCGGGCTGGGCTATCCGCTCCTGATCGCGAGCGACTACGCGGGGTACGGGTACAGTTGCCTCGCCGACACGAAGGACAAGGGCGTCGCCTATACCGGGCGACTCGCCCTGGCGACGGATCTGGCGAACTCCGGGGCCGTGACCGAGTTCAAGCGGGCGCACGGACTCTGGCTGTTCCTGGCGCCCGGCGCCGCGAGTGACATGGTGAGCGTTTCGATTCGGACCGCCGCCAAGGCTTCCTATCGCTTCCTCAAGAACGTGGCCCTGACCCCGGACGGTGACGGCACCGAGATCGTTCGGTGGGTGCCCTTCGACGCCCGGTTTCGTCACTGCTGCCTCAAACTGGAGAGCGATTCGCCGTTCGCCGTGATCGGCGTGGTGTTCGAGTTCGATTTCGACGGAGACCGGTGAGACCATGAAACTGCCCAAGACCCTTCGCTTGCCCGACCCGGCCGCCGCCGAGCTGGGACTCCATACCCCGCTCGGGCGATACCTGACCGAACTGGGGCAATGCCTCCAGGGCGAGCATCGGGCGGTCCGCGATGAACTGTTCGCCAATACGAAGACGGGGGCCTTGATCCTCGACGACGGGGCCAACTGGCGAGTGACCTTGACCTTTTACGACGGGAAGCTGACCGGCGTCACAACGGCCGCCTCGACGGCGGCGGCGGCCACCTGGACGCCCGGATAGGAATTGAGGTGCCGCGATGGCCAGACAATTTGAGCCGGAACTGAAAGACCATGACTTACGCTCCCCGCAACGGAGGGCGGCGGAAGCCTTTCTCGGCTCGCTGTTCATGCAGCCGCCTCCGTCCCTGCCCCTTGAGCAGGTGGCGGGCATGTCCCCGGCCGAGGAAATGGCCCAGCGGCTCGTGATGCAGTACGGCGGTTCGGAGATGGAAGGACTCGACACGCTCCGCGCCTACACGAAGGAGGGGAACATCCTGGACCGGCCGGAGATCCAGGCGATCCTCAATGAAGTCATGCGCGAGGGCGGCGAGATGGCGAACCGGCTCGGGCGCGGCCTGCAACTGAGGGGTGGGGCCACGAGCAGCGGCGCGGCCGACACGCTCGGGCGCTCCACCACGCAGACCCAGCAGGCCCTCCTGGCGACACTGGCTCCCTACCTGCAGGGCGCCGAGACCCGCCGGCTGGGCGCGGCGCAATCGCTGGCCGGCCTGAGCGAGTCCGGGATGCTCAATCGGCTCAACGCCCTGAGCACGACCGGCTCGCTGCCCCGCCAGTTGGAGCAACTCCGCAATATCGCCCAGTACGAGAGGGACATGCAGCAAACCCTGTTCCCCTACACCTACCAAGCTCAAGCCGCCACAACACTGTCTCAGAGCGGCGAGCCTTACATGGTCTACAAGCGGCCGTCCATGTACCAGCAGATCGCCCCGGCGGTTGGCGCGATCATCGGCGGGATCTTCGGCGGCGGGGCCGGGGCACAGATGGGTCAGCAAATGGGTCAGGAAAGCGGTCAAGCCCTCGAAAGCGGATACAGCTATAACGTCAATAGCAGCGGCGGGGGCGGCGGCGGCGGCAATCAGGCCCAGCAGAATCAAGGCCAAAGCGGTGGCGGCTACTCCAACATCGCCGGGCTCTTCTCGCAAATGTTCGGCGGCGGCAGCGGCAGCACGGCCGACTGGCAGAAGGGCGCGGAGAGTTACTACGGTCGAAGCTACGGCGGCGGCGGCTATTAAGGGGCGCGAATCATGGCTCAGTACATCGGCGAAATCGGCTCCACGGACGCGCAGGGCGTTGCGGACATCCTCCATACCTGGGGGCAGCTCGAGCGCGACCGCCAGGAGGCGGAACTGACTCGGGTCATCCTCGAGGGCGCCAGCTCCGGCAAGAGTATGGATCAGGTGATCGCCGACGTCCTGCAAGCCCAGAGCGCTCAAGGGCAAGGCGCTGGGGGCCTCACGGGACTGTTCCGGGGCGTCGCCAGTCGTTTCATGCCGCCCAGTCAGACCATGCAAATCCTCGCGGGCATGGGCCTCGCGCAGGCGACCCCCCAGGCGCAGGCCGAGTTGCAGGGGACGCAGGCCCTGACCGCCCAGCGGCAGACCCAGACCCGAGCCGCCAAGCAAGGGATGCGCGAAAGCAAGGCGCACGGACAGATCGACCTCGACCAGGCCGAAGCCGACCTCAGCAAGACGCGGGCGCAACTCGAAAAGATGAAGAAGGAGAATGACCCCGCCTGGATGGAGTACGACCACTACAGCAACATGGCCGTCATGCAACTGAATCGCCTGCGCCACGTCGATCCGCTGATGAATGAGCAGGGCTACGGCGAGGCGATGGCCGGCTACGATGATGCGATCCGAGGGATGCAGCAGGCGTGGCAGCGGTGGCAGGACCGGCGAACGCCCAAGACCCCGGCACAAGAGACGCCGCAACCGGGAGCCGCGCAGCCGTGGGGCGAGGAAATGCTCCCCGGTCCGGAACAGCGAGAGGAGGCCCCGGCCAGCGTCGAGAGCTTCGAGAACCGCGTGCAACAGTTGTTCGGCGAGCAAGGCGAGTCCGCCGCCCGGGGGTATTACGACCGGTGGAAGGGACGATTCCAACATGCCCGTTGAAGTCAAGAGCTTCGAGCAGATTGTCGGTAAGCGACCGGCGCGCTCCTTCGAGGACATCGTTGCTCCGCAGGCCCGCCCGTTCGAGCAGATCGGCGCCGCCGAGCCGGTACAGCCAGTGGGTCCGCGTCCTGTGGCTGGGCCGGAGTTCACCGAGCGAGGCTTGGCCGGTGTGATGCAGACGGACCCGCGCGTGAGGCTCTATACGCCGGCCGAACAGCAGCGGTGGGTCAAGAAGGGCGAGGCCCTGGGCCTGCCCGAGATCGCCCAAGCGACCAAGCAGATGATCGCGGACGATGAACTGGCAAAGGAGATCGGGCCGCGCCTGAAATGGTACGGCAAGTACATTGCGACCTTGGCTGGGAAACTGCCCGTAGCGCCGGAAGGCGAAGACTACTACGGGCCACAGGACGTCTGGACGGCGCGGGGGAAGTTCAGAAACGTCAAGCCGGAACTGAAACGCGAGGCCGAGGAGTTCAAGGGTTTCGGCCCGGCGCTCATGCCCCTGGCCGGCGAGGCGGGGACCACCGCCATCGAATGGGGGCTCATCTATCCGAAACTGTTCCAGGCCATGGGCATGACAGGTGAGGCGATCAACCAGATTCCGCAGGTGCAGAAGGCGGGCAGGTTCATCAAGGCCGTTGGCGGGATCGACAAGTTGGCGGCGCGATACCCGGCGACGATGCGCGTGGCCGGCGAAACGATCAAGGGATTCGCCCAGGCGGCCCCGGTCGGCATGACGACGCAGGCGGTCGAGTCGCTCCAAGAAGACCTCTCGGCCAAGGACCTGGCGGGCGAGATCCTGCAAGCGGGCCTGCAAATGGGCATCGTCGGGGCGGCCTTCAGCGGGGCCGCCGCTATCGACACGGCCCAACTCGCCAAGAGCATGGCGACGGACTATCAGAGGCGCATGCCCGAACTCCAGAAGATCCCGAAGCAGGACCTCTACCGCACGGCGGAGGCGGCGATTGATACGCACAAAGTCAAGATCGGCATGATGAGTCCGGACCAGTGGCACCGCAAGCACGCGGAACATCTACAGAAGTTCTCGGACATGCTCAAGAACCTCAGTCCGAAAGACCAGGGCATGATCCGGGCCCAGTTGGCGAAGGGTCCCGCCGGCCAACAGGCCGCCCCGCCGCGGCCGCAAGCCAAACCCGCCGCCCCCATCGCCCCGGAGCCCGGCCGCAAGGCCCCCTACCAAGGCGAAGCGATGACCCCGAAACTCCGCACGCTCGACGAAGCGGCCCAAGCACGCGGACTCAAGGACCTGCCCATCGCCCCGGAGGCCGCGACCGTCGAGCAGTTCAAGGCCGCCCAAGCCGCTGAGGCGGTCGAGAAGGCCCCCGGCAAACCGCCTGCCGGCCAAACGCCCGAAGGTGAGCCGCCAACGCCTCTGCCGCCAACAGTCGAGCCACAAGCGAAGCCCGCAAAAATGCCGGAGCATAAACGCACGCCAGAAGGTCTGATTGCTATTCCGAGCGACTTGGGTGAGATCCAGATTCCAGAAGACGAATTGACCGGCGAGTACGGGAAAGACCTCGAAACGATATTCCGCTACGGGAACTTCCAAAGCGAGACCGAGCAGCCGAATTTGAGACGCAGTCTATCGGTCGGTGACACAGTTACGTATCGCGACCATACGTTCATGGCTCTCTGGCGAGGCTGGCGCGACATCACGGGACTCTCTGACGATGCGATCAAGGCAATTCAGACTTCCGAGAACGCTGTTGGCCCGGAAGCCGGTTGGCGACAGACGGAACAGAAATTGCGAAAAGAGGCCAAGCCGCCGGAGTTGGCGGATGAGGCGAAGAACCGGCGTCGCAACGTCATCCAGAACCGGATCGCCAAGGGCGAGAAGATCGCGCCGGAGATGCTGAGCGAGTTTGCGGGCGAGCCGTGGGCCGACGAGGCACTGGCGAAGCGGGAGGGGGCCAAACCCGGCAAGCAATCCAAGCCGACCTGGGATTACCGCATGTGGGGCAAGGGGACCGCGGCGCGGATGATCGACGAGGAGGGTCGGCCGGTTCGCCGCATCCGGGCCACGCTGGAGGGCAAGACGGTCCTGTGCGAGAACCCCAAGCACGCGCGGGGCATCTACCGGAACGGCGGCATCGCCATCAAGCCGGACGGCAGCCGCTGGGCCGGCGAGCCCGCCGAGCGCGCCGAGCCAGATGTGGAGAAGCAGAAAGAAGATGCGCGTTACCGGGCGGAGTTGGCCAGGACCACGCGCTTCATTCGCGAGCACCCAATCTACCAAGCGGCCGTCCAGGGCCGCGAGGATCAGGCGTTCACGCGGACGGGCGGCCTGCGAATGATCTACGTGCCCGAGGCAATGGCCTCCGACGTGGAGAGTTACGCCGGCCAGGACCGCCGCAAGGGCCTCTGGCGCTACATCACGCACGACGCCAAGGCCGCGCAGCATTACGATGATTGGGCGAGCGAACTCGGCCTGGAAGGGACCTTGGACGCGGCCATGACGCGGCTCCAGCAACTCTACGAGGCCGAACGCGAGATGGGCAAGGGTGCGATCAGCGAGTCCGTCTTCGAGGAGGCGGTAAGGCAAGCGAATGACGTGGAGCTGGAAGTCGTGGCCATGAAGCGGGAGTTGCTGCGGCGCGGAGAGACCTTCGAGAACATCAACAAGGCGATGGCCGACTATGTTCACGACTTCGCTGAATTTTCCGGGACCCCCTTGTCTGCCGAGGCGCAGGCGGATATAATCGAGACACAGCAGATCAAGGGTAAAGGCTATGAGGCTCAACAGAAACGAGAAGCCGGACAGGGGCCGCCAGTTGGCCAACGAGTTCATCGAGAGGCGCCGGCGCGTGAAGCTGGAGCAGAAGCGCAAGCAACTCCACCCGAAGGGCAACGGCGGCAAGAAGTAACCCCCGAGGAACCGGCCCCACCCGCCCCTGTCACGAAGGCCGACACCGGCGTCTTCGGCCAAACCATCTTCCGGCCAGCCACAGGAACCAAGCAAGGCGAACTCGGCTTGGAGTTTGCGCCGAAGGGCAAAGAGGCCGTCCCCATCAAGCCGGAACTGGCGAAGGCGGTAGCCGGTAAGGCCGGCAAAGCCAAGGACGCCAAGAGCCTCTACCTTGACGCTTTCACCGATAAGAGCGACCTCTTCCAGAATCCAGACAATCCCATGCCCGAAATGCAGGAGGCGTGGGACCAAGCCACGAAGGGCCGGCGACTGCCGGCGGCCGAGACGACGCCGGAGGCCAAACCGCCGGAACGACCCCTGGTCAACCCACACGCGAGCGCCCTCAAGCGGGATGCCCAACTTCGGCGACAGCAGGCGTGGGACAAGAAGTACGGCCAGGCCGCCGACAAGGGCAAGCAGGGGAAGGGGGAAACGCCTCCATCCGACCCGACCTTGGGCCGTCCCAGCGCGATGGGCGGCTTCGCCGGCGGCAGGCCGGGCGCGGCCCGCGCCAACGTCAGTGCGATCGTGGCCGAGAAGATGGACACCGGCTCAAAGTCGGGGAATGACTTCCTCAAGCGGACCAAGGGGTACACTCGCCAGACCAGGCCGGGTCCCCTCCGCAACACGGCCAGGCACTTGGCCCGCTTCGCCCACAACTTCCGATTCCTGCCGGAGATCCCGCGCACCCGGCAATTCGCCGAGGTCCGCGAGGCGTTCCGGCACATCCTGGCAATCCCGAAACTCGCCTACACTCACTCCGTCGATGATATGCGCTGGGCCCTCAAGGCCGTCGAAGGCACGGCGACGGAGGCGAGAAAGCGCATCCAGGCCGTTGAGCTGAAGCTGATCGCCGACGATCTGATGGAGGATGTCGAAAGCGGCGTGAAGTTGCCGGCAGACATGACCGCCGCCGATGTGGCAGCCATGAAGGCCGAGGGCGACCGGCTCTATGAGAAGTACCCTACGGTCCGCGAAGCCCTGGACCGAATCCGTGAAGCGAATCAGAAAGTCACGGACATGCTCGTGGCCGAGGGCTGGCTGGCGCCAGAGCGAGCCAGGGAGTTCTATTTCCCTCATAAGGTGATCAGGTACCTTCGCTCCAACGACGCCTTCTTCGGCATCGGCCGCAAGCCCGCCGAGCCCCGCAAGGGCTACCTCCGCCAACGCAAGGGCGGCTCCGACTACTCCACCGATGTTCTCGAACGACTGATCGAGCACTGGGCCGAGGTCCGGCGGGATGTGGAAACGAGCCGATTCCTCGAAAAAGCCTTCAAACAGGAGCATGGGGCGTTTCGCAAGCTGAATCCGAACTGGAAGCCGGGCGACGCCCTGCCCGCGGAATACAAGGAGGTGACGATCCTGCCCGGCCGGTTCTACTACCGCACGAACGGCGTGACGGAGGACCTGGCCATGGCCCTGCTCAATCGGGACCTGGCGGCCATCGAGGCGGTCCTGGAGGAACAAGGACTCAAGGCCATGGCTCCCGTCCGCGAGATGCTCGCCCTGGGCCGGCGTCGGGCCTACGTCGTGCGCCGGGAGATCGCCCAGCAGGTCCTGGACATGCCCACCGCCCCGATCAGCGATCAGCCCCTCTACAAGGCGGCGCGGTCCTTCAACACCTTCGTCAAGCGGCAGATCCTCTTCAACCCGCTCTACGCCATCCCCTTCCATGTGACCAACTTCATCGGCGACTACCATCGAATGATTATTGCCCTGCCGAGCGCCTCTGAGCCGAAGTACATCGCCGGTTATTGGAAGGCGGTCCTCGCCGCCCACAAGGGCGAACGCCCGGCCCTGCTCGGCGAAGCGCAGCAGTACGACGTCATCGGCTCCGGCTGGCTGGGCGTGGACGTCAAGAAGCTCGAATCCATCATTCCCGAGCTCGAGCGCGCGGAGATCTCCGGGGCCGCCGCAGTCGCCGCGAACCGCGCCAAGCGGCTGTTCAACACGGTCCGCGCCGTCGGCCAGGGCCGCGAGGACTGGCTCCGGTATGCGACGTTCATGCGATTGTGCGACCTTCAGGACGCCGGCAAGGACATCACGAAGCTCTCGGTCAAGGACGTGGAGGTGGTCCGAGGTCTGACGGGCCACGTCCAGGCGGCGAAGATCGCCCGGGACATCATGCTCGACTACGCGGCCATCGGCAAGAGCGCTCAGATGATGAGCGAGGTCGTCTCGCCCTTCTATCGTTGGATGCACTTGAATATCCCCTGGTGGCCGCGCATGGCGGCCGCCTACGCCAAACGCGGACAGGCCGGGCGGCTGGCCTGGGCGATCATGACGGCGTTCGCCCCCTACATCCTCGCCCATCTCTGGAATACCTCAGACGACGAACGGCGGAAATTGGAGGAGCGATTGCCCCCCTGGCGGCGGTACAACTTCCACATCATCGCCAAGGGCAAGGTCTGGTACGTGCCTCTGCCCACCGACGATCTGGCCAACTTCCTGGGCGTGCCCGAATCCGCGGCGGATTTCAAAGCCTACCAGAAGGGCCTGATCGACGTTCGGGAACTGATCTGCCGCATCGCCGGCAACGGCCTCTACAACCCCGGCCTCGGCGTCATCAACAGCGTTGGCGGCGCAGGGGGCGTCCTGCGAGACACGATGGGGATACAGACCTTCCCGGACATCGCCGACTACCGGATCACGAGCTGGCAGCGCCGGGCGCTGAACGTCGCCAAGACCATCTTCGGCGCGCCGGCCCAACTCGCCGAGGCCGCCAAGCGCGGCGATGCCGCCAAGGTCCATGACCTCCTCTGGCGATCCGTCCTGCCCGTTCGAGGCTGGACGCCGACCGCTGAGCCGCTGGACATCCTCGCAGCTCATACCTATCGAGCAGACCAGGAGCGAAGCGGCAATCCGCTGGAATGGCGGGCGCACAAGGGCGAGGAGAAGGCCGTCTCCCGACTCAAGGCCCAGATCGCCGATTTGCAGCCCGAGGAGATCCGCCAATGGCGCAGCGAGTACGAGCGGCAGCGGCGGCGGGAAGCGATGGAACGCAAACGAGAACGAATCCGGGCCCTCCGGGCCGAGCGGCCGAAGGAGAAATGAGCCATGCCCAACGGTGAGTGTCCCGTCGGAAGCGCCCTGGAGGCGCGAGTAACCACACTGGAGAAGAGCGATTCCGACCAGTGGGACGCGATCAACGAGAGCCGCGACAAGTTCGAGGAGGCCCTCCGCGAGATCGGCAACCGTCTGCCGAACTGGGCCGCCGTGCTCTTCATGGTCGCCTCCGGACTCGCCTGCGGCGCGATCGGCGTCCTGGGCACCCTACTGGCGGTCCGAGGCGGCTAAGAGCCGTTCCACCCTATACTTGTGCGCCAGGGACTCGAAGATGAACCATGAAGACAGAACCGGCGCATTGTCCGGGATGTCGTCAGGGCGCTCATCAAAGCAGCGGACCGCCACGAGGGAGCACGGCCTGCGGTAGGTGATCGTGGTCGGCTCGACGTACTGACTTCTCAGGTCCACGTAGCCCTGTCCGCTCGATGGCATGTAAACGGTGCCCTGGGTCTGGCAGTAATCCCCGCCCGTGGTCCACTGCGCCACATCGATGTAGGAGCTGCCCGCCATGATCGCGATATTGTCGTAGCGATGCAAGAGCGCCAACTCGGCCGCGCGGAGCAGGGCCATCTCTTCGGCTTGCTCCATTGAGGTGTACCCATTGCCGTAGAAGCGGACCACCAGGGCATCCTTTCGCAGCCAGGTCTCCGTATACCCGCCGGTCCAGTCTCGGGCGTGATAGCCTGTGCAGCCCCCCGCCGCACACAACATGAGGCAAAACAGCAGATTCTTCATAGGTCCCTCCCTTCACTTCCACCGATGCCGCCAGGCGTAGACCGTCAGCGGCCCCACAACCAGCAGGGCCACGGCCACGCCCGCCCATGTGAGCAACTCGCTAATCATCGTCCTGCTCCGCCCCGCCGATCCACCGCTTCGGCCACCACCGCGAGCAGCCCTCGCAGAACAGGCAGAAGACCGCCGCCGCGATCAGCACGCCCAGCGCCGTCGCCAAAACCGTTAGCCAGAATCCCATTCTGCGCCCCCGCTTTTTCGTTCCCCCCGTTCGGCCCCTGCCGACCTCTCCCACTATTTCCCCGGCTTTGCCGCCTTTCCCCTTGACGGCCAAACCTACGTGATTATACTTATGCCGAGGTTGGAGTCAACCCCGAGGTGGAGGCCCAGAGGAGGACGCGCCATGCAAGAGGAAGGGCCTCGCATCGTTCAGTTGTCATCCGCCGCCGCCCGGCCACACGCCCGCGCCGAGCAGCGACGCCTGGAGATTTTCCTACTCACCCAGTTTTTCGAGCCCGCTTTCCTCGACGGTCTTCTTCGCGGGCTTCGGCGGCAGCTTGCTCTACAACGGCCTCACCAGCGGCACGCATAACCCGCGCCTCCTTGTCCGCCGTTTCCGCAGCAGTGACCCGGCGCAACTGCTCATCTGAGGGCAGGCCGTCAAAGAGTTCGAGTCCGACAGACAGCGGCCCCTTGAGGCCGAAACCGTTGCGGTACTTCTGCAAAATCTCTTCGGCGATCGCCGTCAACACCACCGATGTTCGGATTTTTTTGCCCATACGCATAAAATTTTCTCCGATCACCGGCCTGCTTGCAAGTCCTTTTACAGTCAAGCCTTATGATTATGCCGTGGGCGTCATGCCACACCAGAACGAGTCCCATTGCATAAAATTATGCAGAGAGACGCTTGACAACGCCGATAGCATCACGTAGTATCTGCGTAGGTTCTTGCGGTGAAGCAAGACCGGTAGTGGAAAGGGCACGTGACATGCCAAGACGATTTGCACAAGCCACATTGGAGAAGGGGGCAAGCGAATACCTAAATCTCCATGTGGGATCCTCCTCCTTGAGGGCGCAACTGGACGCGGCGTTGCAGAAATTCGGGTTCCGCAACACCTCGGACGGCATCAGAACCGTCATCCGCGACTTGGTCGCGGGACGGATCAAGTATAGCGACGGCATCCTGCAAAGTCCAGGAGAATCTTGCCCAAATTAACATTTTCCGCCATGGACGGGGCATAGGAGTATACATCGTGACGACTTGCGGCGTTAGCACGGCACACCAGTTTGCAGCAGTGAATCCCGGCGGTTGCACCCGGGTCGAAAGGCCCGTCCGCAAGGGGGCAACCGCCTCTTTTCTTGCCATACAACTCGTTGACGGGGCGGCGGCAAAGGATGTCCGTAGCGGCCACGGAGGGCCGGCCGACCCCATCGAGCAAGGAGGCTCAATATGGGGAAACCGCAATCGTCTCTGGGGCGGTTCGTCCGAGAGCAGTGCGCCAACTACAACAGTCATTACGGCCTGTGCGGCGATCCAGCGAAGAACCACATCGACGAACCGCCGTGCGAAGTGTTGGCTCGCCGGCCCTGCCGTTATTTCGAGCGGGCCGTCCTCGGGCCACCGGATTACCCGTACAAGACGACCGAGTATGATTGGCCGAAACTCTTCGACGAATATGGCAAACTCAACCGAGCCTTCGCCGCTCGGGGCGTTACGCAACGGCTCTGTTCCTGTGGTGCAATTCTCGAACATCGCCAGCGAGTCTGCCGGGGATGCCAAGCCCGACATAGGCGGGAAACCCGACCATCACGGCATCAACGAGTTCCGAGTCGCGGTTGATCCGGGCGCTTTACACCCCTCAGTTTCGTCGAGAAGGCCCCCAGCATCGCCTGTGGCGCGCGCCAGAAAGCAAGGTGGCCTCAGAGTCCAGTATGATTTTCCGGCCCGGCGGGCATTATCTCGCTTTTCCTCTCCCTCCGCTGCCCCCGGGCCGATTTTCAAGCTCCATCAGGCCCTGTGGCCGCACAACCACAGGAGCCCCCAATCGAAGGCCGGCTGTGGTGACAGCGGCCGGCCTTTATCGCTCTTTTGACAAGTTCATAGAGGGTTGAAACGCATCGGTAGCTCGGTTCTGGCCAGGGCAATACCTTCATGGTACGATGGCGGCGGTTTGCCGTTCGCCGTCGAAAGGAGGTTTTCCCATGGCGACACTGAGCACGCTGTGCGCGGACTACTGCCGCGAGCAGCGATTTGTATTGGCACACAGCACCCGGCTGACGGCTCGGCGTGCGTGCGTCTTGTTCGGTCGGTGGGCGGGTTCGCCCGCGATCGAGGAACTGTCCCCCCAACTCGGGGACGGCTACCGAAACCACTTGGTCGAGACCGGCCGCAACAAGAACACCGCGAACATCTACGTCCGGTCGATCCAGGCGTTGCTGAATTGGGCGGTCGAGACGGACCGCCTACCGGCGAATCCGCTGGCGGGCGTCAAGCAGTTCCGCGTCACGCGAAAGCCCGTGACCATCTACGAGGACTGGCAATTCGAGCGGATGCTGCACTGCCTGCCGAGGCCGACGGCGAACGATCCCGACCGGGACGTCCGCTGGCTCGGCCTGTTGTGGGGGGCCAGGACGACGGGCCTGCGGCGCGGGGCTTTGCTCAACCTGACGGCCGCCAACATTCGCGGCGGCATGGTCTGGGTCGAGCCGAAGGCCAAGAGCGACGACACTTGGGAGTGGGAGCCGAAGGATCGCGAGATCCGGCGCGTCCCCCTGGCTCCCCAGTTCGCCGATGTGCTTGAGTATTTTCGGGGACGAACGTATCCACTCGTTGCACCGTCGATGGTCGAGAAGCTGCTACGCTGGCAGAAGGCGGGCCGACCCGCCGACGATTGGGCGCCGTGGCGGAAACTGCCTGAGTTGAATTTTAGGCGGATCTTCGTCGGCATTCAGACTCGGGCCTTCGGCCAGCAAATCGGCGACTGGCATCAGTTCCGCCGCACGTACACGACCGCACTCGCCGAGGTTCTGCCGGACAAGGCCCTGATGACACTGACGGGCCATGCGAGGCGGGAGACATTAGACCCGTACACGGCTGTAAGAGGCTCACATTGGCAAGTCGCGTATGAGACGGTCGCGAACGTCTTGAAGAAAGGCCCTGGCCGCGTGCAACTGTTGCGGCCACAGTACGTTACCGCCCAGCGACGCGGCCCAGGACTCGAACATCAAAGGCCGGATTGGGCGGTACAGGACTCGAACCTGTGACCCTCTGCGTGTAAAGCACAGACGCTGAATCGTCACATCAGACGGTCAGAAGTGCGCTTCGCAGAGAGTCAGATCATACACACAACCGGCGCGAACGGCAAACCATCGTTTCACGTCGGATAGGGCTGGGGACTTCGCTTGGCGCGGTCCCCTGCCTCCCTTCAAGTCATCATACCGATGCGTTTCATCTACATTCCTCCTTAACGCGGGCGCGCACGAGCCCGCGTTTTTGCCTCTCACCACCCCGCCCTCGTTGCCGCCCTGCCGCACGACGCGGGCGGGGATTCTATCAACCACCATCATTGAAAGTGAAAGGGTCAAGTCATGGAAACAGAGAAGGTACGATCCGCAGCAAGTAAGGTCGAACGTGCGAAAGAGGAACAATCGAGTTTTCGCAAGGCGATCCAGAATCTCTCCCCGAGCGGGGACACGATTTTTTCAAGTGCACCAACAAGGGGTTCTCTGGTTTGCCGGAGTACATCTGGCGATTGGTGTGCGCGCTCCTTGAGGACCATCTGAGGGTTCAGTTGGAGGAGGCTGAGGCCGCATACCGGCAGGCAATGACCGAGGCGATGAGCACCTAAGCGACTTGACCCTGCACGTCGGGGCCGGTTCTCGCCCGCGCCGGGCACTCTGGCCGGCCCCGGCAGGGCTTGAAAGGAGCCATAACCATGAAGATCATTCGACTCACGGCAAGCAATTTCAAGCGACTGGTCGCGGTCGAGATCAAGCCGGACGGCCACGTCGTTACGATCACGGGCAAGAACGGCGCGGGCAAGTCCTGCGTCCTGGACGCGATTCCCGCCGCGCTCGGCGGCAAGGCGGCGTCCCCGAAGAAGCCGATCCGCGACGGGGAGACGAAGGCCGTCGTCGTCTTGGAGACGGAGAAGTACGTCATCACTCGCCAGTTCACCGGCGCGGGCTCCCACCTGGAGGTCACTACCGCGCAGGGCTACAAGGTGTCTTCCCCACAGGCGCTGCTTAACACATTCGTCGGCGACATCGCCTTTGATCCCCTGGCCTTCATCCGCCAGACGGAGAAGCAGCAGCGGCAGATATTGATCGAGCTGCTCGGTGTGGACCTGGGCGCGCATGACGCCGAGATCGAAAAGTGCCGGTCGTACCGCGCCGAGCTGCTCGCGGAGAAGAAACGTCGTAGTGACGAACTGGCGCAACTGAGGAAGTACCCGGATGCGCCAGCCGAGGAGGTCTCCGTCGCCGAGATCGCCGAACAGTTGCGGCGGGTCGATGCGCACAACACCACACGCGGACAACTCACGGCATCCCTGGATGCTATGGTTGCCAAGCAGCGGGATCTCCTGGCCGAACTGGTCAGCCTGGAGAAGAAGATCGCCCAAGCGAAGGACACGCTGGCCGACACCCCACAGCAGGACCCGAGCGACCTGCGACAGCGACTGGCGACCGCGGAGGATGATAACCGCTGTGTCCGGGCCAACCGACGGTATGACGAAGTGGCCGCCCTGGTCGAGCAGTGTACGGGCTTGATCCGCGAGTCGCACGAGTCCCTGGAGGCGGCGGAGGCGGCCAAGGCGGGGGCCCTGGCCCAGATGAAGATGCCGGTGGACGGACTGACCGTCACGGACGATGGGGTGGCCTACGACGGCATCCCCCTGGCGCAGGTCAACCACGCCAAGCAACTGGAGATCAGCATGGCCATTCAGATGGCCCTGAACCCGACCCTCCGCGTCATGCTCATCGACGGGAACGCCCTCGACACGGAGACAAAGCAGAGGATCGAGCAGATGGCGGTCGGGCAAGACTATCAGCTGTGGGTGGAGCAGACGGACGAAAGCGGCAAGATCGGCGTCGTGATCGAAGACGGCAGCGTTCGAGCCGGATTGTGAGATAGTGACATGGCAACGTTGCATTGGTTCTGTTCCGCATGTAGACGATCCAACGAGCGTCGGGGCTTGGAACCGGTGCAGACGCACATTGAGTTGCGATGCCCGGGCTGCCGTCAACTGCACGAAATCGATATCCATTGGGGCGTCCACCGAGAGTACACCCCGCGCGCCGCCAGCGTGAAACTCAAGCGAAAGTGAGGAAACGCCATGAAAACCGAGATCGACAGACAACTGGACCGCGAGCGCCACGACCAGGATCGTGAGGGGCGCAAGGCCGAGGCCATCGCCGTTGACGCCGGGTTGAATCCCTGCCCAACCTGCGGCGAGGACGTGTCGGCCGAGGAGATCGAGCACTGCGCGCAGTGCGGGCGTCCCGGCTGCTCCAAATGCCTGAGCGTGCGCCGCTACATGGATGGCCGGTTTTGTGATGACGATTGTACCTGCCGTTACTACTGGGGCGTGACCTATGGCGAGATCAAGGACCGATTCCTCAGCATCCTCATGGGCGACGGCTACTGGCCGAACGAGAACCCGCATGAGGTCGAGACTGAGGATGGGCTCGCGATGCAGGTGGACTTCACCTCGAGCGACAGGCCGATGATCCGCGTGCAACTGCTCAGCAGAAAGGCGGGCTAATCAATGGGCAACATGGGCGATATGTTCCGCCGAATGAGGGAAAAGCGCGAGCAGCGCAAGGGGCAGCGGGCGTTCCGCGCGATAGCGACCTGCCCCATGGCTCGCAGACTCGCATTCGCCGAGAAGCACGAGTTGGTCTTGAATCAATGTGTTCCTGGCAGCCATTATCAACTTCGAGTCTATGGAACGGGAGTCTACGATTCCGGCATGTTTCGGTGGTGCTACAACCTGTACCCGATCACCCAGCGAATCTATATCGACCCGAAGCATCGCGGGCCGCGCCTCAAAGTGCCGAGGCCCTGGGGCCTGCTCGATGTGGTCCACGCGGCGATCCAAGCGAAACGAGAAAGCGAGGTGACACCATGACCCTGACGGCGACACAAATCACGGAGCGGCAAAAGAACATCGGGGCATCGGACGTGGCGGCGATCCTGGGCCTATCGCCCTGGGTGAGCGCCTACGATCTGTGGCTGGAAAAGACCGGCAAGGTCGAGCCTCGCGAGGACACGGAGTTGACGAAGGCCGGGCGAATCTTCGAGGACGCGGTCTTGACCTACGCCGAGGAGGAATTGGGGAGACTCGACCGCCGAGGCACGGAGCGGCGGATTGAGGGCACGCCGATCTTGGTCCACTGTGACGCCCTGGTGTTCGCCAGTCGCGAACCGGTCGAGTGCAAGACGACCGGCTTGGGCGGCTGGGTGCCCGAAGATTGGGGCGAGTCCGGCACTGACGAGGTGCCCCACCGGGTCCTGATTCAGGCCATAACGCAGGCGCGGGCCTGCGAGCGAGACGTGTGTCACGTCCCCGCCTTCATCACCGGACGGGGCTTTAGCCTGTTCACTATCGGCCACAGCCGGGAACTGAGCGACATTATCATCGAGAAGGTCTTGGCCTTCTGGAACGGCTACGTCCTGAAAGACACGCCGCCGGAAGATTCAAGTCCTCACACGGAGTACCTGAAGCGCCGCATCCGCCAACTCGACAAGACCGTACCGCTGGACCCGGACGTCGTGGCCGCCGCCATCGCTGCTCAGACGACAGCTCGGGAAGCGGACAAGGCCAAAGAAGCGGCGATGAACAATCTCATCGTCGCTCTGGGCGACGCCGAGGCCGGGCAGTATCCGGCCCTGACCCTGCCGGACGGCACGAAGGCCCCGGCGGGCGTGTTTACCTACAAGATCGAAACGCGAAAGGGGTACGTCGTGGAACCCACCGAGTTCCGGATGCCCCGATTCAAGAAAGGACAATGACTCTATGGAAACGCCAACCCAAGAACGAACAGAAAAAGAGCAGCAGGGGAACGGCAATGGGGTGACCTTACCGAAGAACCCCATCGCCCCACAAGGCCAGTTTGCGATGTCGCCGCGGGGGTTCGACCCGCGGAACATTGAGGAGGCGTACTGGTACGCCCGCCGGCTGGCCAATACGAAATTGGTCCCGGAACGATGGCAGGGCCAGGTCGATGACTGCTTTATCGCCATCGACATGGCTCTCCGCTTGCGAGTGCATCCCATCGCCTTCCTCCAGGGCTCCTACGTCGTTTATGGCCAGCCGGGCATGGAGGCGAAGTTGGTAATCACGCTCCTGAATCAATCCGGCTTGTTCACGGACCCACTCGACTACGAGGTCGTGGGCAAGGACCCGTCCAAGGACGATTACGCGGTCCGCGCCTTCGCCACTCGCAAGAGCACCAGCAAGGTCCTCTACGGCCCCTGGATCACGTGGAAGGTCGTCCGGGGTGAGGAATGGGACAAGAAGAAAGGCTCCAAGTGGCTGACCATTCCGGAGTTGATGTTTACCTATCGGGCCGCTGCTTGGTTCGCGAGTATGCACTGCCCCGAGATCAAAATGGGCATGTTGACGACCGACGAGTTGGAGGACCTCGGGGAGCGGCACGCTGTGGCGTCCCACGAAGTCAAGTTGGGCGCGGCCGCCGTCCTGGAGAAGCTCAGCGGCACACCGGCCGAGACGCCGGAGGAACCGCCCATCACCGCGCCTGCGCCCGAGCCGACCGTCGAGCCCGAAAAACTCGGCGCGTACACCTGCCAGGATTGCGGGCAGACCTTCGACAACCCGGTCCCGTGCCACAAGGGCAAGAACAAGGGCAAGTCCCACTGCCCGGATCTGGAGTGCGGTTCCTTCAACATCATTCGGACGGAGCTGCTCGGCATCCCGGAGCCGGACCCGTCGATCACGGAGCCGGACGTCGAGCCCGAACCGTCGGACCCTACGACGGCCGAGCCCGCCGAGCCGGCAACCGGACCCGCCGGCGACGCTATCGAGTCACCGCCTGCCGGTTCACCGCCGCCGCCTACTGACGATCCGATGTTCCAGTGCCTGAACAAGGGCCACAAGTTCCCTCTCAGCCAGGCGAAGCCGTCCGCAGGTACGCAGTGGGGACTCTGCCCGGTGTGCCTGACCAAGAAGATCCAGCCTCTCGGCGGTTGACGAGCAGGCGTTTCCGAATGGCCCGGTCGGTGACGCCGTGACGCCGGCCGGGCCTGAGTGAAGGGAGTCACCCATGCAAGAGCCTGACGGCAGAATGACGAAAATCAACGCCGAGCAGTTCGAGAAATTCCTCGCCGGCGGCCATCGCAACGTCGTGACCGTCGGCGACGTCTTCCGCGTGCGGAGTTGCCACTTCATGGTCGAGACGATCAGCGACTTCGGGATCTCCGCGCGGGGAATCAGCGAGCGCGACTACGTCGCGGCCCTGGAGGGCGACTCCAGCCGGAAGGTCGAGGCCGCCTTCGCGCGGATGCGAATGGCCAACCGCGAGCGCAATCAACCCTGCCCCTGTGGCAGCGGCAAGAAGTACAAGAAGTGCTGTGGGAGGTCCTGACATGGTCCTGACGAACCTGCCCACCGGCCGGCTGACCAACGAGGAGTACCGCCGGAGTCGCGGCACGGATCGCCCCCTCTGCGGCACGACGGACCAACGCAAGGCGCGATGGCAGAAGCTCTACGCTACGGAGATCGAGCTGGGCCGGGCCCTGCGCAAACGTCACGGCCACAGTTGGAAGTGGCATCGCGACGTTCTGGACGACGAAGATGAGGATTGACCCATGAAGTACTGCTACGAAAGACACGCGTTCCGGGCCGACTCTCTGCGGATGATCGAGCAGGCGGAGGCGATCATGGATGAGTACGCCGCTGAGGGCTTCGACCTCACCTTGCGACAACTCTACTACCAGTTCGTCGCGCGCGGCTTGCTCGTGAATACCGAGCGGAATTACAAGCAGCTCGGAAGCGTGGTCAGTAAGGCCCGACTTGCTGGCCTACTCCACTGGAACCTGATGGTGGACCGGACGCGCGAAGTCCGGCAACTATCCCATTGGGACGGCCCGGCTGACATCGTCCGCACGTGCGCCGAGGAGTATCGCATCGACGTCCGGGCGGACCAACCCTACTACATCGAGGTGTGGGTCGAGAAGGATGCGCTCGCTGGCGTGGTCGTGCCTCTGTGCCAAGAGTTGGATGTTGCCTGCTTGGTCTGTCGCGGCTTCGTGTCTCAGTCGGCCCTGTGGCAGGGGGCGCTGCGGTTCGGACACCGACGGTCGCAGGATTGCGTCCTGGTATACTTGGGCGATCACGACCCCTCCGGCATCGATATGACGCGAGACATTCGCGAGCGTCTCAATCTAACCTTCGGCACGAGGGTGGACGTTCAGCGTATCGCGTTGACCATGGAACAGATCGAGGAGTACTCGCCGCCGCCGAACCCGGCGAAGATTACCGATAGCCGCTACGCAAGCTACGTTCAGGAGTATGGCGACGACTGCTGGGAACTGGACGCCCTCGATCCACGGACCCTGCGCAACACGATTCTGGCGGCCATTTTGCCCTTGACGAACCTGGCCAAGCTCAAGGCGCAAGAACGTAAGCAGCGCGCGGGCCGCAAGCAGTTGGCGGGAATCGCGGAGCGGCTCGAAGAAGACCCGAAGTGGAAACCCTGAAAGGAGTCGATATGAACGTGCCTGAAAACCCCTACCAGCAGCGGCGGAACGATGACCCGATGGTCGCGGCCGTCGGCCTGACCCGGGCCCCGGATGGCCCCTGCGTCGAGATCATGGGCGACGGACGGCCGGTGAGCCGGCAAAACTCGGCCAGGGACTTGCTCCACCAGCAGGCGGAGGATGAACTGCCTGGCGAGCCGAAGGAGCCGCCGCGAGAGACCGATTTGGTGAGCCTCGCCAGACTCTCGGGCCAACTCGGCATCAGCTTCTCGTGGCTGAAACGAGAGGCCCTCCACGGGCGAATCCCCTGCCTTCGGGCGGGCCGGCAATACCTGTTCAACCTGACGGCGGTGCGGCGCGCGATCGCCGGGCAGGCTGCCATTTCCTATCTCCAACCGCGCGCTGAAAGGAGTCACTGCTCGTGAGAACACCGATTGTGACATTCGCGACACTGACGATCCTGCTCCTCCTGCCGGGCTGCGCAGCCAACGAACGCGAGCAACTGTTGGCCTCACAGAAGCTCTTCGCGGCGACGGTCGATACGCTGACCCTCATGCGGCAAGCGGGCGACTTCGACGCGGCCCAGATCGAGCGGCTCAACATCATCATCCACCAGGGCGGGGACTTCCTCGCAACCTGGGAGTGGCGGGTCCTGGCGGGCCAACAGTCGCCAGGTGCCCGCGACCAATTCCAAACCATCCTGGAAGCCCTCCAGGAGTACCACAGAAAGGAGGTCGAGCCAAATGAGCCAAATGAGTGATTTTGAGAAAGGGATGCTGCTCCTCGCCTGGGCGTTCAAGATGCTGGAGTTGGCGAGGCGCGCGCTGAGCGGGAACCCTGTCACCGACGAGGAAATCAAGTCGGCTGGCACGGAGGTCTCCGATAGCATCGGCCGCTGGGATGCGGCCGGACAATAACTGATTCGCGGCCCGCAGAAACTTGGCGACTGCAAGCACTGACACACTCTGGCGAACCGGGGGCGCGGCGGCGTAGCCGCGCTCCGCGGGCCGCTTCGCAAGGAAGCAAGCAAGAGAAAGGAGTCTTACCATGTTGAAGTACGTGTACCTCTGCCTGGAGCTGGTGACCAAAATCGCGAAGGACGGCACGCCGTTCGCCAAGGGCTTGGCGATCCGTGTGACCGACACGATCCTCGACTATTTCGAGGAGTACGCCAGCGCCACCGAAACCACCATTGACGACGAACTGCTCAAGCTGATCCGCAGGAAG
>Ga0224495_10000464_pt1 | contig 32610 bp, 31 predicted proteins | sample SF_Jul11_sed_USG_FD_168128 | JGI IMG/M metagenome (GOLD analysis project Ga0224495, IMG submission 168128) | Sediment microbial communities from San Francisco Bay, California, United States - SF_Jul11_sed_USGS_4_1 | ecosystem: Environmental > Aquatic > Marine > Sediment | place: USA: California... | reverse complement strand
GGGACAGTAAAAAAAACCCGGACAGATTATATATATATTTTTTATCCATTATGTCACATTAATACACATTAGATTTAATCAAGGTCGCAGAAAACAAGCGAAAATATCAGTACGAAAAATTGCATTAAAATATTCACCGAGAATCGCTGTTCGAGTTTGGGAGGCATTATTTATTTTTTTAATGACATGCTGTATTATTTTTATTTTTTGTCTGTATGGCTATGCTTGGAAGTGTATTAAATGTTGTTTTTATTATTGTCTGTATCCTGTTGATTCTTCTGATTCTTATGCAATCGGGAAGATCATCCGGTATGAGTTTATTTGGCGGCAGCGCCAGCCAGACCGCTTTTGGAGCAAACTCGGCAGATGTTCTGACAAAAACAACGGGCGTTTTAATTGTTTTGTTCATGGTAATTGGGCTTGGAATGTCTCTCATAAAAAGTAAAGAAAACAATTATCAAAAAATCCAGGAAAAAATCAGGGAAAATGCGGGAGCCCCGGCTGAGGATACCAGCATGGGAACAGAAAATGGGACAGGAAATAAAAGCCCGGCAAATGAAACTGACAAACCGGGGAACAGTAATCCTGCCGCGCCAGCGATGAACAGTAATCCACAAACTCCCCCAAAATAGAAAATAAATGATGACCTGAAAAATCTCAGGTTAATTCAAAAGTGGCAAATCTTGGATCAGAAAATTTTGATAACCGGACATACGAAAATTTTTGTCAGCTCATTTACAAAAAAAGCGGTATCGTCATTGGCGAAAACAAGAAAATTCATTTAAGCAACCGGTTAAGGGCGCGAATAAAATTTCTAAAACTTTCTTCATATGAAGATTACTGGAAATATGTAACCGCTCATCTGGACAATGACTCCGAACTTTATGAACTTTTGGACGCCGTCAGCACCAACGAAACCTATTTTCAAAGAGGAACAAATCATTTTAAAATTTTATATACTCATATATTGCCTGAATTTTATAAAAAAAATTATTCCCATCTGAGCATCTGGTCTTGCGGTACAGCTACCGGGGAAGAAGCCTATGACCTTGCGATGATCGCCTGTGAATTTGAAAAAGATCACCGCGGATTGGAAATTCTCATTACCGGAACCGACATCTCCCGTAAAGCTCTTGAGTTTGCAAGAGCGGGAGAATATGCAGATCGACATATCGACCTGCTTTCCGATTATCAGGCGAAAACATATTTTAACGAGGTGAAACCAGAAGACAGTAGTTTAAAATATGCCAGAAGAGTTCTTGCCGTAAATGAAAAAATAAAAAACAAAGTCTCATTTCATTACCATAATATGATTTCCGATTCCTGTCTGTTAAAGGTGGATATTATTTTTTGCCGAAATGTTCTGATATATTTTAATGCCGAGACCCAGAAAGAAGTTATTGACGCCTTCTTTCGCTGTTTGAATCCCGGAGGTTACCTTTTCATCGGGCCTACGGAATCCCTGCAATTGATTCAAAGCAATTTATTAATGGTAAAATTTGAAGAAGGAAATGTTTACAAAAAACAAAATGGAATCGCCCATTAATCCTTTAACCCAGATTCATGTTGCCGTTAATCAACTCTACTTTTCTGAAACTTTAACTTTAAAAACCATACTTGGCAGTTGCGTGAGCGTTTTAATTTTTTGCCCAGGCGACAAACTTTTTTACTCCAGCATGTCGCACTACTTGTTGCCGGAAATCCAGAAAAACGACCTAAATATAGAAAACCAGGACAAGTATGGCGATTTACTTCTCATAAAGCAGATTCATGGAATGCTGGAAAGAGCAAATTACAAAACCGAATTCAAGGCAATGGTTTTTGGAGGAGCCAATATAAAAAATCAATTTAAAAGTCCGCTCATTGCAGATATCGGTAAAAGGAATATAGACGTTGCTATTGATACGTTAAAAATTCACAAAATTGAAATTGTTGGCCGGGATATTGGCGGCGAAACCGGAAGATTTGTTGAATTTAATCCATTGCAAAAAATAGCGTCTGTAAGAAGATTGGCAAGTAACGAGGTATTTTCCTACCGGTAGTTATATTTACGAATTTCATCAAGGGTAATTTTACCTTCATAAAAAGCTCTCCCGACAATAAATCCACATACGCCTTGAATTTGGCTGATTTGGGAAACATCCTGCAAGCCTGAAATTCCGCCTGAAACAATGACTTCCAGTTCATCGAAGCGCTCGCTGATTTCTTTGTATAAATTCACATCGGGGCCGCTTAACATTCCATCGCGTTTTATCTGCGTTACCAGAAGTTTATCTAATCCGCTATTCTTTATTTTCTCAAGAAAATCCAAAATGTGTACATTTGTATCTTCCTCCCATCCGGATACTTTTACGTTGCGATCCCATACATCAACGGTAAGGAGAATGTTCTTTAAATAATGTTTTTGTAAATCTTCAAAGGTTTTTGGATCTTTAAAGGGAAGCGATCCGACCATAATCAAATCTTCGTCAGGTTTCAGTCCATGTTCAAAAAAAAGTTCAAAATCATTTAGAGAACGGACTCCGCCGCCCGCTTCAATCATACATCCGGTGCTTTTTTTAATTTCCCCAAATAGTTTGGCATGGACTGGCGATCCTGCGCGGGCGCCAGATAGATCCACAAGATGCAGACGTTGAACTCCGGCATTTTTAAATTGTACTGCGATTTCAACGGGATCATCGGAATATACGGTAGATTTTAAATAATCGCCCTGGGTCAAGCGGACCACTCTGTTATCCAGAATATCGAGCGCAGGGATTAATTTCATTTAAATCAGTCCTGTAAAATTTTCAAGCAATTTCAAACCATTTTTATGCGATTTTTCAGGATGAAACTGCAAACCATAAACATTATCTTTTTCAACCACGGCGGTAAATGTTCCGCCATAGCTGGAAATCCCTGTTGCCCATTCATGCTGCTCGTCACACCTGAAACTATGGACGAAGTAAAAATAACTGCCATTTTCTATCCCTTGCGTTAATCGGGAGTTTTTTGTCCATTCGACATTATTCCACCCTATATGAGGAACAAGCAACCCTACCGAATTAAATTTATTTATTTTTCCCCTGAATAAACCAAAACCGGAACCATTGTAATCAAACTCCTCCGAACTCTCAAATAAAATTTGAAAACCAATACAAACTCCAAGCACCGGTTTCCCGGATTTAATAAAATCCATTACCGCCTCATAAAATCCAGCCGCACGAATATTTTCCATTGCCTGTCCAAATGCGCCGTCTCCGGGAATGACAATAGCGTCAGCTTTCGATACTGGTTCAGGCGTGCGGATCACTTCCACTTTGTGCCCCAAATGCTCAAAAGCTTTTTGCAGAGATCGAATATTGCCCATCCCAAAATCGAGTTCCACGATTTCAGGCTGCGGCTTCATATAATGCCTTTTGTCGAAGGAATTTCGTCTCCACGACGAATATCTTTTTCCAGCGCCTGTCGAAAAGAAAGTCCTACAGCTTTATAAATGGCTTCATGAATATGATGTCTGTTTTCTCCGTACTGAACAACGACATGCAAATTTAAACTTGCATGAATGGATAACTTTTGCAAAAACTCCGAAGTCAGTTCTGCATCGTAAATTCCAAACCCCGGCATTTCAGACAGAGACGGACCGCGGTATGCAAAATAAGGCCTTCCGGAAAAGTCCACCGATACCGAAACAAGAGTTTCATCCATGGGAAGAACGGCATTTCCAAACCGGTATATTCCACGCTTGTCGCCGACAGCTTTTTTAATAGCCTCGCCAAGAACAATCCCGGTATCTTCAATGGTATGATGTCCGTCAATTTCAATATCTCCAGCAGCCTGAATATTCAGGTCAATCATGCTGTACCGGGAAAAATGGGTTAACATGTGGTCAAAAAAAGGAATGGGCGTTTTGCCTGAAAATATCCCCTTGCCGTCAATATTAATTTTAATATCAATTTTTGTTTCTTTGGTGTTTCTTTTTATTTCAGCTTCACGCATGATAATATTATCGACTGATTTTGTTGTGCATGTTAAATTACTTTCCCTGCATCTGCGTTAATTCTTTTTGCGATACGCCCAGCAAGTACAATACTGAATCGAGGCTTGGCTGCGAAATAAACGCTCCAGCCTTGTCTCTGACGGTTGGTTTGGCATTGAACGCAACTCCAAGCCCGGCTGCCTCAAGCATATCCAGATCGTTGGCTCCATCGCCAATCGCCACAGTTTGATCGATGAGAATTTTTTCCTCCAAAGCCAGCTTTTTCAAAATAGCCGCCTTGCCTGCCCGGTCAATAATCTCGCCCACTACATTCCCGGTTAAAATACCGTCGATAATCTCGAGGCGATTTGCAAAACTGTAGTCCAGCCCCAGTTTTTCTTTAAAATGATCCGTAAAATAGGTAAATCCGCCTGAAATCACGGCAATTTTAAATCCCATTTTTTTCAGTATGCTGATGAGGATATCGGCTCCCGGCGTAAGTTGAATTCTGGCAAGAACATTTACCAGAACCGACTCCGGCAATCCTTTAAGCAGAGAGACCCTTTTTTTTAGCGATTCTGAAAAATCCAGTTTTCCCTGCATGGCTTCACGAGTAATCAAAGAAACTTCTTCTTTTTTGCCAGCTTCATCTGCCAATTCATCTATAACTTCCTGCTGAATCAAAGTGGAATCCATGTCCATAACGATTAAACGTTTGGATCTTCTGTATAAATTCTCGGGTTGAACCGCCAGATCAAAGTTATTTTCAAAGGCCACTTTAAATAATAATCGCTTTAATTTTCCAAAATCAGAATACGTGTTATCCACGCTTAAAATAAATTCAATTGCTTCAAGATTGCCCTGGGCAAGCCTGTTCATGCGCTCAATATTAATACCGTGATCCCCCAGAGTTTGGGCAATGGATCCAAATGCAGACATCGTAATTCTGGGCGACAACACGGTCAGCGCAAAGCTTTTCCCAGAGTCTCTTGCCGGATCTGGCTTGTCTGGCAAAATAAAATAATCCAGACTCAGTTTCATATTTCTGGATTCGTAGCTGATTTCTTTTAAAACATTTAACCCTATATGTTCGGGAATATTCACTAGTAGGGATAAACTCAATTGTCCAAGACTCGTTGTCTGCTGAACATCAATAAAAGAGATTCTCCATTGTTGCAAAATCCGGGTCAGACGGGCCAATATTCCAGGGTGATCCTGACCCGTAATGTGCAGCAAGACATTTTCAGATTTTACCGCATCGCATACTTCACAAGAATGTGTTACCCTGACTGCTTCCATAAAACCTCCTTTAGAACCTGTAATCCCCGATAGCAAACACCACTTCCAGATTCTTCTGGTTCGGATCATTATAAAATCCTCTCGAACTGTTCCAGAACAATCTTTGCGCAAAGTACAGCCTTATGGGCATTACCGGTATCTGTAATCTGAATCCAAATCCCCAACTGTAACGGTAGTAAGCCAGGTTAAATACATTTTGGCTTGTAAGCTCCGTAGCTTTTATTGCGTCTATTTGCGACTGTGGCGTGGTTTGATCTGTGTAATACTGGTTTAAATCATTAAACAATGCTCCCATATCAAAGAATAATACGGCCCATATCAAGCTCGGTTCAATGGGGATTCGCAATTCCGTATCCAGCAACAAGCGATGACCTGCTCCCCCGTTTTGATTCCAGAATGGAAGAAAACTTGTATCAAACGGAGCATAGCCCCTTACGCCTTCAAAACCTCCAAGATAAAGTTTGTCATATGCTTCAATATAGGGATTTGAATACATATCCTGCTTGCCCCAGACCGGGTTTGTTTGCTGCGTATAGGTTGCCGAGATGTGATGCTCAAATACAAACCTCCACCGCCTCAACTCGCCAACCCGGATTAAATTAAAAAATGTAAAGTCCGTTGGCCACCAGTAAAAAGAGGTTGATAGCCCATATCTGTTGTAATGGTCAAATCCGCCCAGAACTCCGCCAACAAAATCTGCATTTAGTCTTACGGATACTCCGGAGGTAGTGTTAAAAATATTATCCCGGTTATCGTATGATATTCCGTTCACAAGCTTGTTTTGAAACTGCCAGCCAAGACTTGCTTCCAGAAAAACAATATCATCGACCTTGCTGGAGGGATTCGATATTTTGGAAATGGACGGATTCAGGCCATGATAATGCATCCAGTTGATTCCAAGCTTGTGGCTTATTTCCGTAATCAAGCCAATTTTATCCTGAAAATAATAAGCCTGCTCGGTAGTACTGTTTTGATATGTACTGGCGGTTGAATTTGTAGTTCCGGTAGTATTTACCGCTGCATACTGGGTGCTTAATGGATTGATGCTGCTGGTGATCAACTGGGTATGCATAAATTGCCCGCCAAGGGTTAATCCCCAGGGTTTCCCGAAAAGCCATGGCTCCGTCCAGGACAAATCAATGGAAGACCGCATTAACCCAAACTCCAGCTTGCCCGAAATTGTTTGACCGGTACCGTTCAGGTTTTTTTCAGCCAACTGCAGGAATATGGAAAATCCCGATAATGTTCCGTAACCTCCCCCTACACTCATCGAACCAGTTAACTGCTCGGCAACGCTTACAACAAGGTTCATGTAACCTTCCTTGCTGCCCGGTCTTGCATCCAGATTCACTTCGCTGAAATATCCAAGATTATAAATTTTCTCCCGCGATCTTTGAACCAGAGATGCATTAAATAAATCGCCTTCTTTAACAAGAAATTCGCGTCTGATCACTTCATCAGCGGTTTTTTCGTTGCCTTTTATGATAATGTGTTCAATATAACCCTTAATTCCTTCCTGAATGACAAAATTCGTGTGTATAAACTGCAAATTCCTTTTTTCCGGTTCGGTTTCATAAATTTTTCGTAAAATCTTGATATTATAATAATCAATGCCTTTTTTTTCGTTTTCCATTTGAATTGCGGCTTTGGAAAGCCTGTCAATTTCATCCTTGTTGAGACGAATTACAGTTTTTTCGGGAATACCCCTGGCATAAATATACCCTTTTTCATTGTACAAATAATTGATTATGCCTCGATCCCGGGTATATTTTTGGTCGTTAAAGTATGACCCAATATAGGCATCCGACTGTTCAAAATATTTTTCCAGCTCTGTTTTGGAATAAATAGGCTTTTTGGTATCCTGATTTAAATATTTGTCGTCCCATTCCACACTATAACCGTTAAAAAAAGACCTTTCGCCCTCATCAATTTCAAAAGTAATGACCAGAACCCGCTTGTCTTTTTTTACAGGATTATTCCACTTGATTTCTTTTTTTGCATTGACTAACCGGGCATCAAGGTATCCTTGCTGGTTCAGGGCTGAAATAATTTGTTGTTTGTCTTTTTCAAAAAGATGTGGTTTGAATTCGCCTTTGGCAAATAAACCTTCTTCCTCCAGTTTTAACGATGAATAAACATCCTGGACATCAACACTTTTAACGCCAATAATATTAATTTTACCTACTTTAATCTCCTCTCCTTCGTCAACTGTAAAAATCACTTCTATTGAGTTGCTTTTTTTGCCATCCGAAATTTTTTCATATTTTACAGTAGTCGCAAACAACCCCTTGTCTTTGGCCTGCATCTGTATTAAATCAATGGATCTTAACAATGCTTTTTCCGAAAATACCTTGTCTACTTTAACAGGGATTAAATCGGTCAAAATACTTTCGCTTAATTCTTTTAACCCTCTAAAGGTTATACTCGTTACAACAGGACGTTCTTCAATAATAAAAACAAGGGAAACGCCGTCCTTATAAACACTTCCCTCTACCCTGGCATTGGCAATGGATCCCTGCTGAAATAACGATTTCAAATCCGAATTCATCACATCCCGGTTTAAAATCATTCCCGGACGAAGTTGAATAATATTGATTAATTCTGAAGTTTTTACGTTTACATTTCCTTCAAAATCAATTCGGGTAACCTTTTGGCCATAGTAACGCTCGCTTTGAGAATATATTTTGTTTTGAAACCACAGACCGGAAACAAGAAGGAATGAAGATGCGAATATGAGAACAATGTTTTTTACACGGAAAAAAGCCCTGAACATGCTAAGTCTGGATATTTTTCATTGGGAGAGTGTCAAGCTATTACAAAATCAACCCAAAAAAAGGCATGAGTCCTGACCGGCTTGTCCTCTTGAAAAAACGGAGCTGCTTAAATTGAAAATCAACAGTTTTTTGAGTTTTAGCTCTACAAGCTCTGCCCAGTTTACCACCGGTTTTCCCGTTTAAACAACTCCGCAAAATTAAATTTCCTTGAGCAGTTGCAAAACAATTTTTGACTTTTGATTTGCCTGTGCGAGCATCGCCGTACCACTCTGCAAAAGCACCTGCTGTCTGGTGTACTCCACTAATTCTTCGGCCATATCCGTATCCCGTACCCGGCTTTCGGCAGCGACCATATTTTCGTAACCTGTCTGCAACGAACGAACCGTTGTTTCCAGCCTGTTGTAATAGGCTCCAACGCTGGCTCGCTGTTTGTTCAAGTTATCCAGCGCGCTGTCGACTGTTCCGAGCATATTATTGGCTTTATCTACTGTTGAAACGCCTTTTTTAACACCGCCCTCGGTCAACTTGAAAGCCTTCGAATTCATGGTCGCAATAAACGCATGGATTCTCTGGTTTTGATTTGGACCAACGTGGAAAAAAACGCTTGCTTTTCCGCTTTTGGAAAGGCTTCCATCAAGCAATTTCATCCGGTTAAACTCAGCCGACGTTGAAATTCTGTCAACCTCATCAATCAACTGGGATACCTCTACGTTAATCTGCATCCTGTCGCTTCCGGAGTAAATGCCATTGGCAGCCTGTATGGACAAAGATCGTATCCGCTGCAAAACATCATTTACCTGAGCTAAAGAGCCCTCGGTTACCTGCAAAAAAGACAAACCAAGCATGCCGTTGTCTTCTGCCTGTTTTAATCCGTGAATTTGCGTGCGCATTTTCTCGGAAACAGCCAGATTTGTAGCGTCATCGCCCGCCCGGTTTATACGTTCTCCGCTGGAAAGCTTTTCAATAGACTTTGTCAGCATGGATTCTGACATTTTTATCTGCCTCAGGGCAAATATCGCCGATGTGTTGTGGTTTACCTGCATATTTTCCTCCACTCCGGATTGAATGGACTCATCTACAACAGATGAGTTCTCGTACCGGAGTGAAAAGACTGATGCAATACGCATCAGCCCTTTCACCCCGGCAGAGCCCATTTTTTGGAAAATATGCACCATCTCCCGGCCTTTGCCGGTGAAACAAGTACACTTTATATATTTTTGTGTTTCATCATCGGTTCACGGCAATCATGAACATAAAGCGACTTATTCCCCTTGATTTTACCTTATTTGAAGCTATTTAAAGCTGCGAAATATAGCGACAGGTAAGGATGGGTACTAAAAAAAATTTATCTTTGATGAAAGCAAACCGATAATGAAATATGAAATTAGATATTTCTGATGTATTTTTCGTGAAAGCCAGACTGTTATGAATAAACTCATTGCTTCGCCTTACAAGTTCTGGAAGTACTTCGGCGGCATTTTTGCTCTTATTGTGTACTCGACTGTAGCTTACGCGACCTCCAATCGGGGCAGGAATATTGTTAATAAGATTTTTATCGATCAGCTTTATTTTTCGGGCAACCTCGCCATAAAAATCATCAGCTCTGTCGCATTTCTTATCGGAGCCATACGGTAATTCAGCTTTTTGAACGACTTTCCCAGGTAGGCGCGCTGGATTTAATCGCCGTAATTTTGGATAGTGTCATTGTCAGAGAGCTTGGCCCATTATTAACTGCATTTGTGGTGATTGCCCGTTCAGGTTCTGCAATTTCCGCAGAAATTGCCACCATGATGGTAAATGAGGAAATCAGCGCCCTGGAGATGCTGGGGATTGACACTCTTTATCTTGTTGTTTTTCCGAGGATTATGGGAGCCTGTATGGCTCTTATGGTATTAACCGTTTATTTTATTGCCATGGGTCTTCTCGGAGGGTTTTGCATGGGCAACATTTATGCCGGATTAACCTTCAATGATTTTCAAACATATATTACCCGCGAAATCAGCTTTGTGGATATCCTCGGAGCTGTTTTAAAAAGCGCAGTTTTTGGAGTATTTATTGCCGCCATTTCTATTTATTACGGATTTCAGGCATTTTCTTCGACCCAGATTCCACAGGTAACGACAAAAGCAGTTGTAAGTTCTATATCCATGCTTTTTATACTGGATATAATAATGACCTTGAGTTTCTCTCTATAAAATTATGCAGGGAATAGAGTTAAAAAATATCACCTTAAGGCTAAACGGTCATCCGGTACTGATGAACATTTCGGAAGTCATTCCGAAAGGATCATTTTATTATTTAATGGGTACCGCCGGAAGCGGGAAATCAGCTTTTCTAAAAGTAATCAACGGTTTATTTATGGATATTGAAGGGTCGGTGATGGTTTCCGGAGAAAATATATATAAACTAAGCCAGAAAAATATGCTGGAGTATCATAAAAAATGTTCTTTTGTATTTCAAAATTCCGCCTTGATCAGCAACATGACGATTTTTGAAAATCTGTCGCTTTATTATTTTTACCACACATCCCTGAATAAAAACGAAATACTCGATAAAATCAATCCATACCTGGATTTGTTCAATATAGATGCCGAAATCCTGCAACAACGGCCATACTATTTAAGCACGGGGCAACGCATGATTTTTAACATCATCCGGGCTCTGCTGGAAGATCCTGAAATATTATTCTGGGACGAACCTCTATCCAATCTGGATCAGATTGAAAAAAAAAAGGTAAAAAAAATTATCAAGGCCAGACATTCAGCGCAAAAAACAAGCATTCTTGTGACAAATGACCTGGATTACGGTTTATCGGTGGCCGATCAGGTAGGTGTTTTGCATAACGGCCATCTTGTCACCAGCGAAAAACCGGACAATCTGTTAAAATCAAAAAATCATGTTATAAAATCGCTTATGAACAAATGAGGGGAATATGCCATTTACATTTAACGACCGACAAAAATCCGTAGCTTTTTTTCTTTTAACCGGCGTATTTTTTCTTCTCGTACTGGCCGTTTTAATTATCGAGGGAAGCGACTTGATTGCTTTCAAGCAAAGCCATTACACCCTTTTTAATGACGGACACGGTTTTACCGGGGGTACGGCAATTAAGTATAAAGGGTTTAACATCGGAAAAGTAAAATCCATGACCCTGACAAAAGATAACCAGATCAGAGCCGATATTTATGTTTACAATAAATACCGCTATCTGATGAAAACGGATTCAGTAGTGAGAATTCAAAGCAGTCTTTTGGGAGCTTCCAATCTTGTGCTGGTGACAAACTCGGATCCCGATGCAACTCTGTTAAAACCACAAAGTCTGGTATATTCATCAGATATGCCCGAAGGCCAGGATATTTTAACCCGTTTTGCCATAACATCCAAAGCAACGGACGAATTAACTGACAAAATTAAATTAATTCTTGACGACGTTCATACACTCAAGCCTGCCCTTGAATCCACTCTGAACAATATCTCCAAAACCATGGACAGCACAAATGCCATTATTTCAGGACTGAGAGGAAACCAGAGAACAGCCGCCAGCGATAAAATTCTGGTCGCATTGGCCAATACAGCTGAAATTACCGGAAATATCAGGCTGGTGACCGAAAGACTAAACTCCAAAGACAACAGCATTGGATACATACTGAATGACTCCAAATCATTGAGCGCCAAAATTGAGAAAATAATGACCAATATGGATTCTGTAACTGAAAATTTAAAACAGTTTTCCGATAACAACCTTGGAAATAGAAAAGAAGTAGATAAAGTAATTGCTCTTCTGAAAATAAATCTAATCGAGCTTCAAAACCTGTTATTGTCCATGCAAAATGTATTTGGAAAACCAAAACAAAATTAAGCGCTTGACGGGACATGATTTGGAATAAAGTTCCGGATATGTCCAAAAAAATACTGTTCGGTTTTTTTTGCCTTGCCTCTCTTCAGATTTTCAGCGCCGACACTCCAAACTCAACCGATCCGGAAATTCACATTTACTGGCCAGTCGATATCGAAAAGCCGTTTATCATCAGTTCCACCTTTGGCGAGTCGCGCATGGATCATTTTCACAATGGCCTTGACATTGCCGGAAAAGGAATTCCGGTTTATCCGGTTCAAACCGGGAGGGTGCTGTGGAAAACCGAAGCAAAATTCAGGCCAGGAGACATCCCTTTTGGCGGCGGAAAGACAATAGTTCTGCAACATGCCGGTTACTGGAGCGGCTATATGCATCTTCAGCAAATTAATCCAGACCTCGATAAAATTTCAGAATTAACGCTGCAAACTCCCCTCGGAAAGTCCGGAGATACCGGGCATTCAGGAGGCGCACATCTTCATTTTTTTATATATGACCCGATCAACAAAAAAATGATAAACCCGCTTCCGTATCTGGAAACAGGAATTTATAAAAATATTGCGCCCCCTTCTGCGCTCGGATACGGGATTTTGCTGCCCGACGGATTTGTGAACATTGATTTAAATAAAACCTTTAAAATGACAAAAGACTATCCATTGTATGCAAGAATCATAGACTCCGGTACCGGCATCGAAAAATGGGGAATTTATACTTTTGAAACCTACAGCGAAGACGAGATGAAAAATCCCATTCAAAAAATAATGTTTGACTATCTCTCTTTTTCAGATAACCGCTGGAGAACCTCCAATGGAAAAATATTTGAAAATGTCTATTTTGAAAACTGGTTAAATCTCGGAAACGAATTCAAAAAAAATAAAAAAGTTATCTGGAAGGCCGCCGGCTACCTTGGACCAGAAACCAAAGAAGTCATTGAGCTGCAAATAAAGGATTAATTAAAATTCTTTCTTGTACATCAATCGCGCAGTAAAGACCAGACTGTTGATTTTCTCTTCAAAGTTTTCCAGAAAGCTTAAGTAGAAAAACATGTTTTCCTGATTCCAAAAAAACTGTGCTCCGGTATAGGAGTGGTTGTAAAATGTATAGGAATCAAACTGTAGATTGTCGAGGTAAAATCTATCGGGGATGATCTCCGGATCATAGGGGTAAAACCGCCCGGATCCATTTAGCCCATAAACCAGACACAGCATCCAGATTTCTCCAAAACTAAAACCAAGAGATCCGTAATATACCTTAAAATCATAAGAAGCATATACTCCCATATAAGGCGCCAGTTTTTCTTCCGGAGAATGATATATTAACCCACTTAAATTTATTTCTGTATTTACGTAGTTATACAATATCCAGTTTTGAAACATGATTTTCGTCTGCCCCGTAATGATTTCTTTTTTTTCATATATTTTCAATATTAAAAAGTCTGATTTCATAAAAGCATAAAAGAGCAAGTTCTGGTTATAGATTAAAGCTGCCCATGGATTTGCTTTTTTTTGGTATATAAAATCCAGACCAAATAGATATTTGTTCAGGAAAAGCGAAGAATGCGCCGCCCCGCCATAGACTGCGGAATAAATGGCGTTAATCTCCCATACCCTTGAGATTTTTGCCGACAAGGAAAAATATGGATTCATATATTCCCAAAGACTTTTCATGTCGCTTGTTGGCGGAGCAGTACCGGAAATCAAGTATCCTGTTTGACTGGTCATTTCCCATTTATCAAAAAACCAGTTTACGGCGAAACTGGACACCTGCGTTTTCTCCGTCATATTCGCAAGACGATCAATCGACTGATGCAAGTAGTAGCCCGCTGCAGCAGAAAACCAGTTTTTTTTAAATCCTGCGGCGAGACCGACTGGTCGCATGTCCGGACTGGATTTGCTTTCCGGCAAATACCCTCCAGGAGACAAAATAAATCCATGAAACAATGATCGGAACATATAACCAGCCTGAAATGTAAATTCGTTATTTAAATAATCTACTCCTCCGTAAAACATAAAATTGCCTGCAGCGCTGTAAATTCCAGCTTCATAATAAGCAGATTTTAAATAGCTCCAGATAATTATATTTTCTCTGGAGTTTTCCGACGTCCATCCGGCAACGGTATTCCATTCCATACGATCGGCAGATACTGCGGCAAATAGCGCATTGGAGACAGGCAATGCAATAAACGATACAATAAAAAATGCCGTAATATTTTTAAGGCTCATTTTTTTTCGCCTCGATTTTTTTTTCTGAATCATCCGGTCTGAAAAAGTATGTCAGCGCCAATCCGGCATGGAATTCGCCTTTGTTAAAAAACAAATGCGGCAAATTTACCTCAATGAAAACTCCTTGGTCAGCTTTGATATCCACCCCAAAGCCAAATGATTTCAAGATAATATCGTATTGAATTTGTACAAAGATGTTTTCAAACAGTTCGGGTTTCAAATTCAGTTCCAGACCCGGAGACGACCAGGAATGTCTTATTTCAAATTTTAGAGGAACAAATATGGTTTGCCTCAGCAGGCATCCCCAAGAGAAATCGCCATTAAAATAAGGCTCCAGGTATGCCTGAAAATTTTCATCTTTGTAGCTAATGTAAGTACCAAAGCGAAAGCCGGTCTCAACTTTTTTGCTCACCTCCGGAATTGCCGCTGCATTGATTCCCATAATCCAGGAGTTCGCGAGCTTAAATCCAGCGCTGGCTTCGTATTGCAATTGCAGATCGTAAAATGTAGCGCTTTGAATTTTCGCTCTGAATTGAAGTCTGTGAAACTGGCGCAATACTTCTATGCCCGAAATACTGTCAAAGATTGGCGATCCGCTTGTTTGCAAAGCGGCTCCATCAAAGAAAATGCGCAGGCCATCATCCCCAAACGGAAACGAATTTGAAAATGCGGCCACAGGAATCAGCAACAAAATAAAGTATTTCACTTAATTCTGTTTTTGGGAAATTGATTGTTTTTTTACACTTTTTTCTATTTTTTTTTTGAATCAATCAAAAAAAATGAGAACAGAAGCCATTATTTTCGTTTAAATCAATGTCTGGCTGATGCTTTCTCGGAAATTTCTTTGGCAATATTACCGGGAACTTCCTCATAATGATCAAACTGCATTGTGTAAGCAGCCCGACCCTGAGATAAACTTCGCAATTCGGTGGCATATCCAAACATGTCTCCAAGCGGCACAAATGCGGCAACGATTTTGGCGTTTCCACGCGAATCCATGGAGTTTACCTTGCCCCGTCGCCTGTTTAAATCGCCCACAACATCGCCCATATAATCTTCCGGCGTCGTAACTTCTACTTTCATCATGGGTTCTAACAAAACAGGTTTTGCTTTTCTGGCTGCATCTTTAAATGCCATGGAACCGGCAATTTTAAAGGCAAGTTCGGAGGAGTCCACATCATGGTATGAACCGTCAAAAAGAGAGGCTTTCACGTCTACAACCGGATAACCGGCAAGAACGCCTGTATGCAGAGCTTCCTCAATCCCTTTTTGAACAGCGGGAATGTATTCGCGGGGAATCGTTCCGCCGACAATTTTATTGACAAATTCAAAACCCTTGCCTGCTTCCTGGGGTTCCAGCTTGATCCAGACATGTCCGTATTGACCTCGTCCGCCCGACTGTTTGATATAGCGTCCTTCCTGCTCGACTGTTCCGCGAATTGTTTCCCGGTAAGCCACCTGGGGTTTACCCACATTGGCTTCAACCTTGAATTCGCGTTTCATTCGATCCACAAGAATTTCAAGATGGAGTTCTCCCATTCCTGAAATAAGGGTTTGGCCGGTTTCTTCATCGCCCTGAACCCTGAATGTAGGATCTTCTTCTGCAAGTTTGGAAAGGGCAACTCCCATTTTTTCCTGATCGGCCTTGGATTTTGGCTCCACGGCTACGGAAATTACCGGTTCGGGGAATATCATTTTTTCAAGTACAATTTGATTATCTTCAAATGTCAGCGTATCGCCTGTGGAAGTGTCTTTTAAGCCAACGGCCGCAGCAATATCGCCCGCCCGTACCTCATCGCGCTCTTCGCGGTGATTGGCGTGCATCTGGAGAATTCGCCCAATTCTTTCTTTTTTATCTTTGGTAGTATTAATTACATAGGAACCTTTTTGCAAAACTCCCGAATAAACACGGAAAAATGTAAGCTTGCCGATATATGGATCTGACATGATTTTAAAGGCAAGAGCAGAAAAAGGTTCTTCATCGCTGGCATGGCGAACCAGGGTTGGCTCAACACCCACGTCATCTTTATGGGCAGTTTCATAACCGGGTATTGGCGGAACATCGAGAGGACTGGGAAGGTATTCCACAACGCAGTCCAGGAGAGTTTGAACGCCTTTGTTTTTAAAGGCGGTGCCGCACATCACCGGAAATACTTTCATTTGTAAAACCGCATGGCGCAAGCCTTTTTTCATTTCTTCCACGGTTAAAACGCCGGTTTCCAGATATTTTTCTATAAGATCATCGTTGGCTTCGGCGATACCGCTCATTAAGGCGGCACGGTATTCTTCGACCTGTTTTTTCATGTCTTCCGGAACTTCTTTTGTTTCATAGTGAGCCCCGAGATCTTCGTTTGTCCAGATAATGGCCTTGTTTTCCACAAGATCTACATGCCCTGTATAACTCGATTCAACTCCAACAGGCAGTTGAATGGGAATGGCATTTGCGCCAAGACGATCTTTCATCATTTTTACGGCATTGTAAAAGTCCGCGCCGGTTCTGTCCATTTTGTTTACAAAACATAATCTGGGCACCTTGTATTTATCGGCCTGTCTCCATACCGTTTCAGTTTGGGGCTCTACGCCTGCAACTCCATCGTATACCGCCACCGCACCATCGAGTACGCGAAGAGATCTTTCTACCTCGACGGTAAAGTCCACATGGCCTGGAGTATCTATAATATTAATCTGGTGATCTTTCCAGAAACAAGTGGTGGCAGCAGAAGTAATGGTAATGCCCCTTTCCTTTTCCTGTTCCATCCAGTCCATTTCCGTTGCTCCGTCATGAACCTCGCCAATTTTATAGGTTTTTCCTGTATAATACAAAATTCTTTCCGTCGTGGTGGTCTTACCGGCATCAATGTGAGCCATAATTCCAATATTTCTATACTTATCGAGAGCATATTTTCTTGCCATACATTTCCCCTAATTTTTATTGTACAAATTTTTATTATGCAAACAAACAAGCCGCATGCGAATCCATCTGTCCATTGCTGCGCTCATTGTTTTTTATGGAAGGAATAAAAAGACTACCATGCGTAATGCGAGAAGGCGCGGTTGGCTTCGGCCATTTTTCGCACTTCTTCTTTTTTCTTTAATGTTCCGCCAGTATTGTTTAATATATCCATAAATTCATTGGCCAATTTTTGACTCATGGAACGTCCGGTTCGCGCGCGGGCTGATTTAATCACCCAACGTGCCGCCAGCGATCTCTTGCGAACTGGATACACCTCAACCGGAACCTGATACGTCACGCCGCCTACTCTGCGGGATTTTACCTCAATGGTGGGCTCTGCGGCTCTCATGGCTTTTTCAAAGGCAATGTATCCGTTTTCGCCTGTTTTTTCTGTCAATATATCAATGGCGTCATAAAATATCTTTTCTGCTACTGATTTCTGACCGCTGTACATCATGGAGTTAATAAACTTTGCCGCCAGTTCGCTGTTGTGAACGCTGTCCGGAAGTATCTTTCTTAATAAACTTCTATTTCTTCTTCTTGCCATAATTCCTTCCGTTTATGCCTTTGGCCTTTTTGCGCCATATTTAGATCTGCTTTTTCTTCTCTTGTCTACGCCGAGCGCATCCAGAGCTCCCCTGAGAATATGATAACGCACTCCGGGTAAATCTTTTACCCTGCCGCCCCGAACCAGAACCACGGAATGCTCCTGAAGGTTGTGCCCTTCACCGGGAATATAGGCAGTAATTTCAATGCCATTGGTTAGACGAACCCTTGCCACCTTTCTCAAGGCTGAGTTTGGTTTTTTGGGTGTATAGGTCATTACGCGCGTGCATACGCCTCTTCTTTGCGGGCAGGCCTGCAAAGCAGGCGACTTTGTTTTATTGACCGACGCTTTTCTGCCCTGTCTGATTAATTGATTGATTGTTGGCATCTATTTCCTCTAATTTATATAGTACGACAGAATTTTATTTTGGAATGTATCGTCAATGATTAATTACTCTCCGGAACTCTAAATTAAAAAAATATCCGAAGATAAAGTCTTCTCGTTTTCACATGGAACAAATTCATCCATAATGGGGCTGCCAAGAAAGAAAAAATATCACCACGGAGATGGCTACGATCTAAAAAAGAGTGGTCGTCTCTCGTTTTGATTTTCACTTCTGTTCCGACGGGAATAGAAGGCCGGTGACAGGTTGTTCCGTGACGTGGGACTTAGATCCCGACACAGGCACGGAGAACACGGAGTTTTTGATGAACTAACGTCTGAAAACGCATTTTTTTCGTATTTTCTCCGTGTTCTCCGCGCCTCCGTGGTGAACTTCCAACTTTTTGGAAAATTCCTCTCAATACAACTTAGATTTCAAGGCACTTTGAAACCGGCGTTTTTGATTTTAAGCTATTTATTATATTTTTTGCCAGAATGTCGGCGTCCCGATAATGACCGCCTTTCTTTTCAATGATTTGCAAAGGCATCGATCTGTTTCTGAATTTCATGTGGTAGAAGTTTTCCAGATGGTTTAAGACCGCGCGGTCTTCAATAAAATACCACTTCCCAATAACATTTTTATTGCATTGCCTGTTTGCGAGGGTTTTTAAAACCTCCGAAAATACGCTTTCATCTGCATCCGAATACAGTACTACTCCAATAGCCTTTCCGGAACTTTCCAGATTTACGACCATTGTTTTATAGGTATGATACGGTTTTTCGTGAGCGTCTGAAAAAAGAAAATGATTTCCTTTTTTTGTTTTATGTCGAATTTCATAAAACAAATTGCCGGTTTTTTCAACATCTGCGGATTCCGGACACTTCCCGGATGGCAGATAGACATCGCACCGAAGATATCCCGAATTTGTTAGCGTTTCGGCAACATAGTAAAAGCGGCGCGTGGAATCCATGTTTATGGATCCTCTGTCGACAGGGAAAAGACTTTCGGTCATAGGGCGGTTTTCTGTCAGTCCGGGGATTGTTTCGAATGGATGGGCTGTTTTATATATTATGGTTGTCCCTGTTATGACTGCAAAAAATGCAAATAGCCAAAACGGCAGAAGTTTTACAAATAAAGGACGATTTTCAGTAATCCTTTCTGGTTTTGTCATGGTTGATTTTATTGTACACGTATAAAGCCAGGTATCCGCTGAGCAGACCCGTAAACAAGTCTACATTGGAGATGTACATGCCATTTTGCAAGAAATCCAGAGTTGCGCTGATGGGCTTTCGGATTAACAGCACGCCCAAAACCGAACCCAACAGACCTACAATCACGCCGCCCGTAAAACCGCCAATAATATCTCTGTATTTAAAGTAATAAAAATACCAGCTCAGCAGCCCTCCCAACAAAATGTATACGATAATATCTCTGATAATTTCCATAGAGCAGTTCAAAAAAAAAGATAGCCGGGGTCAATCTTAAATTTATTTATTGACGACACATTGCACAAGTCTGTGATGCCGCATGTACGCTGTAATCGAAATGGGCGGTAAACAATACCGGGTAATCCCTGAACAAATATTATATGTAGAAAAAACCGGCTTTGAAAAAGGCAACGAAATAGATATCAAGAATGTCCTTCTCTTTGAAAATGACAACAAGGTTTCCGTTGGAAAACCAATCCTTGCCAACGTTGCCATCAAGGCAATGATTATTGATGATGTAAAAGCTCCAAAAATATCCGGATTTAAATACAAAAGCAAGAAAAATTACAGACGAAGATGGGGACACCGTCAATCCCTTCAGAAAATTCAAATCACCTCCATGAAAGGGTGATATTCCTGGGCTGTCTAAAAAAGAAAAAACATCACCACGGAGGATTACCGGGCTCACGGAGAAAATTCGAAGAAAATTCATTTTCAGAAGATATTGTATCAAAATCTCAGAGTTCTACGCGCCTCCGTGTAACGTTCGACTTTTAAGACAGCCGCTATAAATGAAAAGAAAATCAAAATTTAAAGATAAATTCATTTTGTGGATTACACTTGGATTTGTTTTCTGTTTTGCCTTGTTTGTTCTATATTTTGTCGGCGCCTACATAAGCTGGAACTCCCAAAAAGAAGAAATCATCAACAAACTTTTTACTTACCGAAAGCAGCTTGATTTACTGAGTTCCCCCTTGCCTTCGGAAGAAACAGGATCATCGGTTTCAGTCGGAACTGTGGCGATTCCGTCGAGAGTATTCGACAAAAACGACAAACTCATTGGCGAGTTCTTTACGGAAAGGCGCACCCTGATTAATCTGGACAAACTGCCCCCATATGTGGCGCAAACATTAATTGCCTCCGAAGACAGAAAGTTTTATGAACATCATGGTATCCGGTATTCCTCTATTTTAAGAGCCGTATTAAAAAACATTGTTACCCTCCAGTATTCCCAGGGGGGTTCCACGCTTACCCAGCAGCTTGCCAAGGTTTTGTTTACCAACCAGGAAAAAACGCTGCGCAGAAAAATATTTGAATATTTTGCCACAATTACCATCGAAGAAAAATTTACGAAAAGCCAGATACTGGAAATGTACCTGAATTTAATTTACATGGGACACGGCAACTTTGGCATTGAGTCTGCGTCTCAATATTATTTTAACAAACCCAGCGAAGCGCTTACTCTGCCGGAAACTGCCATCCTTGCTGGATTGCTTCCCAGCCCCGAAAAGTATTCCCCTGTTAATGACCTTGCCAAATCTTTACAACGGCAAAAAACGGTTTTAAAAAAACTTGTTGAGATCAAGGCTGTTTCTGCCGCCGAAGTCAACAGGGAATTGAAGAATTTTTATGAGAATTGGGACGTGATAAAATTAAATAATCAGCTCAGTTCCAACATTGGAAAATTTCCCGACAGATCATACCGCATAAACCTGGCGCCTTATTTCCTGGAAATGGTTCGCCAGGAATTGTTGAAAACCTATTCTCCCGATGAGCTTATGAAGGGGGGCATGAGAATATACACTACCCTGGACTATGAAAGGCAAGATCGGGCTCAATTCGCGTTGAAAAAAGCAATAGAAGATCAAAAAAATTATTTTAATCGCAAACAAACCGAAGCCAAAAAAAGAGGTAGAAACTCTGATGCCGAACATTTTCGTGCGGCTTCGGATAAAACCAATGGCGCATTTATCACGCTTGATCCTGAAACCGGGTATATCTTGACCATGATCGGAGGCAGCGAGTACTCTGCCAGCAATCAATTTAACCGCGCGACCATGGCCTACCGCCAGGTTGGATCGCTATTGAAACCTTTTATTTACTATCTTGCCATTGACAAAAAGAAACTGACTCCGGCCACAATTGTTAAAGATGAACCCCTGAAAATCGGCAAATATGAATATCATAACTATGACAATGGCTATCTGGGCGACATTACTGTTTACGAAGCCCTGAAAAAAAGCCGCAATACGATTGCTGTAAAGACGCTGCAAATGACAGGCATCAATTCTTTACGCAATCTTCTGGAAAAAATTCTTTCCCAGGATTTATCAGAGCGTATTCCCCAGGAGATGGGAATTGCGCTTGGTACGCCCGTTTTTTCTCCCATGGAAGTTGCCGTTATGTATGCCACTTTAATAAATAATGGAAGACAGGTAAATCCTGTGTTTATGCTGCGAGTCGAAGACGTGCGGGGTAAAACGCTCTGGATCAATGAGGGTAAACCCCAGGAAACGCAAATCATGAATCCTGACGCTTCCTATATACTGGTTCAAATGCTGGAATCTATTTTTGAAAAGGACGGAACATCTGGCTGGGTTGCCGACCTCCGGAATAAAAACAGGGACGCACTAAATTTTGAAATTGCAGGAAAAACCGGAACAACCTCCGACCACAAGGATGCCTGGTTTGCCGGATTAACCTCCGATGAGGCCAGCGTGGTCTGGATTGGCAGCGACATGAATGCGCCCCTGGGCGACGATAAATCAGGAGGATCCATCTGCTCTCCGGTATGGATTGAATACATTCAAAATGTAAAAAAGAATAATCCTCCGCCGCCTTTTAAAGAAAATTTCACGCTATCCTCTATCACCAAAGAAAATTTTTGTTTAAAATCCGGCGGCGTTCCGCATTCGGAAAATTCATGCCCCGATGCCGTCAAGGGGCAGAGTTTTTTAAGCGGTACCGAACCTGATTTTTTCTGTCCAATACACAAATAACGACGAATAAATTCATTTGATATTCCCCGTTGCAGCAAACCGACAGAAATGCCGCCTTTCCCGGTATTCCTTATGAGATTGGGCTTGAACTCGAAATTCATGTCTGAATTAAAATGCGCAGTTTTGGGGCGCGAAGCGCCCCAAAACTGCGCCCGTCTAAATCATTCTGACTGAATTTTGAGTTCATGCTTTTATTGCAGTTCGTCCTGCAACAAAAAAATATTTGACGTTAGCGACATTATTTCTTAACTTGCATCAGAACATAAACAATACAAGGAATGAATCATGAGTATAATCACAGATACACGAACCAAACAAAAATTAAAAAAACTTTTAAATGCCAAAACTCCGGAAGAGTACATTGACCAGTCTGTCAAAAGCAATTTAACTCAACGAGAAAAGGCAAGAGCTACAAAATTATGGCTTGAGCAGACAAATTATGCCATTGAAGACATTGCTTACGCCCGAAATCGCCACCCTTACTGGAAAGCAATCAAACAAAAAAACCATCAAGCGCGAACCCGGAAAAGATTCTCTGATTTTAATTATAGCACCGGCAACTCCCTGCCCTGGAATGACAAGCTCTTGAAACAATTTCTGGAAATCAACGATCAAAAAACGGACAGGGAAATTGCGAAAACATTCAAACGTTCCATACCATCGATTCAGGCCATTCGCCGCAGAATCAACCTTGCTAACAGGATACTGAAACTGGAAGGAAGCGAAAAACCAACAAGGACAATGCTTCTCAAGAAGATTAATTCAGATGAGAAAGTACTACGAAAAAAACTGCAAATCTTGAAGGGTTGAACTTTTCACCGATTCAAAAAATTTCATACCTGAACCGGTATTTCTTTGTTAAAAGGGATGATCTGATTCATCCATTTCTAAATGGTAATAAGGCCAGAAAACTATTTTTTTTAGCTCATCATAATCCTTTGGATTACGATGAGCTGATTTCTTGTGGCGGAGCTCAATCCAATTCCATGTATGCGCTGTCCTCGCTGGCCAAAACCAAAAACTGGAAATTTACCTACTTTACACGTCGCATACCGCCCTTTCTGAAAACCCAACCTGCAGGAAATTTTTTGTTTGCCCTCGAAAATGGTATGCATCTTTGTGAGCTGGATCATGCCGAATACGACGACTTCTGCCGTAAAAACAACAAAACTTCTTTTTTAAATCGAACCATAACTATCCCGATGGGAGGGCAATGCCTGGAAGCCGAAGAAGGAATGAATCTGCTCGCCGAAGAATTGCAATCTCAAACCCGGGAAATGAACATTTCCAGCTTCGATATTTTTGTTTCTTCCGGGACGGGTACTACGGCGCTTTATCTTGCCCGAAATCTTCCTGGAGTGCGGGTTTTTACTGTGCCGTGCGTCGGTTCCAGGAAATATTTAATGGAACAAATGCAATCGCTTCATGGCATCCCTGATAATTTGCATATTCTGGAACCGCCCCTGAAAATAAAATTTGCCCAACCTCATCGCGACCTGCTTGAAGTATATTTGGGGCTACAAAAAAACGGGCTTGAAATAGACTTGATTTACGATGCCGCCGCATGGCTGTGCATCAAACAAAACCTTCCTGTTTTTCAAAACAAAAACCTGCTTTTTGTTCACTCCGGCGGTATTCACGGCAACGAAAGCCAGCTAAAAAGATACCGGCAACTTTACGCTTCCGCGTTCGCATGAGGGGGGAAGGCCGCAACCCCGTGCGGCCCCAGGGGGGCGAAGCCTCCCGCATTCGCGCTCTTTCAGGCTTTGGACTTTTCCCCAATACTGCGCAATGCATTTACCCTTGATAAAATGGGCGGATGTGAATAATGCAAAAACACATACAACGGATGCGGGGTCAAATTGGACAAATGATCCACGCTCAACTTTTTTAGCGAGGAAATTAAGTGATCCGGCTTTTGAATGGTCTCGGCGGCATAACGGTCGGCCTCATATTCATGCTTTCGGCTGAATACGGCCATGACCATCGAAAGGATCATTTCCACAGGCGAAAAAAGCATGGTGAAAAAAATCAAACTGGCGTATATTGATGTATGCTCCATGAAGAAAGCGTCAAACAAATCTCTGTTTTCGATAAAACCGCCCATCAAATAAAACAATACCCCCGTATGCAACACGCTTGTAATCATGCCCTTTACAATATGCTTTTTCTTGTAGTGCCCTACTTCATGCGCCAGAACCGAAACCAGCTCGTCTGTGGACTGTTTTTCAATCAGCGTATCAAAAAGAGCCACCCTTTTGTTTTTGCCGAACCCCGTAAAAAAAGCATTAGCCTTGCTGGATCTTTTCGATCCGTCCATTACAAAAACATCTTTTAAGGCAAAGGATACTTTTTTTGCATATTTCATTATGGCGCTTTTGAGTTCGCCGTCTTCCATGGGTTTGAATTTGTTAAACAATGGCATAATCCACACTGGCGCAATAAATTGCAGCAGGAGGCTGATGAGCGTTATGCCCACCCAGATGTATAGCCAGGAATACGATCCGGTATTTTCAAAAAACCAGAGAATCATGTACAAAAGGGGTACGCCAATAATCACGGCAAGCGCGAGTCCTTTTAGAAGATCCGAGACATAGGTTTTTACGGTAGTTCTGTTAAACCCGTATTTTTCCTCAATGACGAATGTAGAGTATATCTGGAAAGGCAAACTGACCAGAGCATTTAATATTACAAGAGCGCCAATGTAAATAATACCTGTGATAATCGGAGAATACCCGGCATTTCGGACGATTCCATCCACATCGTTAAAGCCGCCCAGAAACCAGAACCCCAGAATCAACGCCAGGTCAAAAGTATGCGTTACAAAACCAAACCGCGTTTTTTCGCGCGTGTACCGCTGCGACTTTTCATATTCCTGCGAGTCATAAAATCCCCTGAATTCATCCGGAATTTTTTCCGACATGGCCTTTAAATTTAAAATATCTGAAACCAGATTCAAGGCGTACTGAAACAGGAGCGTTACGAGGATAATCCATGCAAACATATTCATGGGAAAATGAAAAATTAATGCGATGCGCGGTAAAGCATGAAATTATGCGTTTTGGCAGGTACTCGAAATTCGGTCAGAAAAACCTGCATCAACGCGTTTTTACCAAGGGCGTTATGAGCTTGATTTAAGGATTTCCATAATCCCTCGCCGTATCATCATAACGCCGTAGGCTGAAAGAAGAATCGATATTAATTTGGCAAAACCGCGAATTCCTTCGGAACCAAATATCTTCAATATCCACTGCGAATAATAAAATGAAATATACACGATAAGAACATTCAGGCAAAAAGATACGATCGTTATCGGATATCCGTGATTATCAAACAAGAAAATCAAGGTGGTTAATACTGCCGGACCTGTAATTAAAGGAACGCCCAGCGGCACTACCGCTGATGATGATGAATCCGGCTTTTTGCTTTGTCCGTGATTAATCATATCGTATATAGAGATGGTAACAAGAAGCAGCCCGCCTCCAATCCTGAAGTCAGCCATATAAATTCCCAGCAAGTCAAAAATGTATTTTCCGGCAAATAAAAAAAGCAAACCAACCGCCAGGGCAGCCATGCACGAACGCAACGCAATTTTCCTTTTTGCTGCAAGCGATTCTTTATGAGTCAGCGCCAGAAATACAGGTATAAGGCTGACCGGATCCATTGCTATAAACAAAATTGAAAATGCCCGGGAAAAATCCAGTACTATTGTCCAAATAATATCCATAAATTCCGGCAATTGACGGATATTTCTTTTTTATTCCGGATTGCGTATATCTGTTTTTGGGTTTTCATTATGGCATCCATTCATACTTTGTCACATGAAATCAAAAATATTATGGATAGCGGGCGGAATTTTTGCCCTGGGATTTGGTTTTTATATTTTTATGGTTGCCCCATTCCTGAAAAAAATGACCCATATGGATACAATTGCCTATGACAAAAATCTTACTCTTGTTCCGGGTGGCGGGGGAAACTCCGGGATTTTAGAGGGCGATAACGCTGTTCTTGTGATTGACACAAAAATGTCCGGAGCCTCCGGAAAACTATACGAAATGGTTAGAAAAATTGCCGGCGGCAAACCGATCATTGTGGTTAATACCCATATTCACCCGGATCATGTGGGAGGAAACAAATTATATCCCGGAAATAAAATTTATGCCGGCGGCAGATATACAGCGGATTTCTGGATCAGCCAGGCAGATCCGGATTCTATGCCAACGGATCTGATTAAAGATAAAACAGAGTTTAAAATTGGAGATGAAACAGTTATTGTCAAAAACATGCCTTACCCGGCACACACCAAAAGCGATATTGTTGTTTATTTAAAAAAGCGTAAAATGCTTTTTACGGGAGATATTATTCTCAATCAACAGGCTCCGGCTCTTACGATGAGAACGGGTGTCGATGTCAACGGATATTTAAAGGCGTTTAGCGACTTGCCCCAACTCTTTGATATTCAAAAAATAGTCCCTGGTCATGGCGATATCGGCGGCCCGGAATTAATATCTATTTTTAAACAGTATTTTGCAGACATGAAAACTGCCGCAAACGATCCCTCACGGGAAGCAGAGATGCTGGCCAAATACAAAAACTGGACTCAAATGCCGGTTCTTATGTCCAATGAAACAGTAATCAAGTTTATGAGAGAACAAAGCAAGGAATAGCCCAAAATCCGGGGGCTGGCATTGACAAAACTTTGGTCGCGCCAGTACCGTCAACTCACCATGAACAAATAAAACTTCAGGTAGGGCATAATCCCGCTGTTCAGGGCAACCGGATGATCTTCCCCTGCCCCATGAGAATAAACCAGCCGAAGTTTGCGCCCGGTTTCCGAAGCAGCTTCGGAAACGGCGCCAAGAAATTGTTCCGCGCTGATACGCGACGAGCAGGAAGCCGTCGCCAGGTACTGCCCCGAACCAAGCCTGGCCAATGCTGTCTGGTTTAATTTTCGGTATGACGCAATTCCAGATTCAATTTTTTCTTTGGAATGGGCAAATGCCGGCGGGTCTAAAATAATCATGTCAAAGGGGCCTTGCAGAGTTCGAACTTTTTTTACAGAAATTTCAGGTATTGTTTCAAGATATTCAAAAGCATCCTGCGCAACATAGCCGGTTTTCTCGTCGGCATATCCATTGATTCGATGGTTTTCTTTGGCCGCCTCTATGGCTCCGCTGGAAATATCTACATTCGTTGTTTCCATGGCGCCGCCTGAACGGGCATACACAGAAAATGCTCCGGTATAGGAAAAACAGTTCAGAATGTTTTTACCGCCGGAAAATTGTTGAATTATCTTCCGGTTCGGCCGCATATCGAGGAAAAAACCTGTTTTTTGACCTACCGAAGGATCAACCATAAATCGCAGAGAATTTTCCAAAAATTCCGTCGGCAAAACAGCTTCCCCTTCAAGCCAGCCTGACTGACCGGAATAAATAAGACAGGATGCATCGAAAGCAACCTCTCTGGAAAGATATTCCGTTACAACAGGTAAAAATGGAATCCAGACTGCTGTATCTGGCCTAAAGACAAGCAGACGATCATAAATATCTGCAACGAGACCCGGCAAAAAATCGTTTTCCCCGTGAATCAGGCGCATTCCATTTGTTATGGAGCGGTCAATGGGTGAACGAATCGAAATCGCAGATGATATTTTATAGTGCAAAAATGGCTTTACTGGAATCTCTTCATGGGAGCTGTCAAAAATCCGCAATGCAATGGCATTGTCCGGATCAAACAAAGCCAGTCCGCCCGGGTTTTTAGAAGCGGAAATTCTCACCCACCCGCCTTCGGGTAAAAGATTTCTAATGCTTTCATAATCAGGCAGAGAATCTCGAAATACCCAGGGGCTTCCTTTTCTAAGTTGCAAAAAAATCGACGGAGGTATACGAACAAGCGGGAGATTTTTCATAGGTCTATACTCTATTAAATCCAGGGGACAGGGTAACATTGTCTTGTTTTATTATATTTTTGTAATTAATTTGAACTATAGTTTCATTATTTTCATTGCGTATCGTTAAATCCCCGTCTTCAAAAAAATGCTGGATTCTTCTGCGAATAGCCCCCAGGGTTCCGTTAAACGGATTTTTTATTTTCCATTCATTAGAAGTGTTTTTTACAACAATCTCCACTTTGGGAATACTCACCCTGATCCGAATATGGATTTTCCCTTTCTCCAGTTTGCGTATTCCATGCTTAAAGGCATTTTCAACAATGGGCTGCAAAGAAAGAAATGGAATGGATATTTTATCAAGTTTCCCCTGAATATCGTATTCAATTTTCAACGTATCTCCAAATTTAATCAATAAAATGTTTGCATAGTCTTTTGTAAATTCAATTTCATTTTCCATTGAAGTAATATGCTGGTTTTCATGTCTGATCAAATACTTGTATGCCGAAGTGAAGTGGCTCAAAGCGGCATCAGCCTTTTCAACGTCTCTTTTTAAATAAGACATTATAATGCTTAATGTATTTAGAACAAAATGAGGATTCATTTTATCTCTTAAATTTGAAAACTTTGCATTTAACAATTCTGTATCTTTTTCCATGATCGACTGACGCAAGAGATTAATGCGGTATCCAAGCGCCAGAGATAAAATCAGAGCCTCTATTGCGCTTCCCCATTGCATAGAGTAGTTCATTTTTTCCGGGAATGGAACGTATATATGAAGATATGTCAAACCATGAATCAATATTCCAAATATGAAAACGAACCAGGCTGCAAAATAATAGCGGCCGAGTCTTGTTTTCCTTGCAAGAATAAGTCCGGAGACAAGCTGAAACGGGCAAAAAGCAAACAAAACGTATACAAGGCTGATCAACCCTATGGAAAAACCAAAAATGGATTGCAAAACAGCCGGAATCAAGCAAACCATGAGCACAATTAGATATGCTTTATATAGCCCGGGAAACTTTTGTTTTACCTCCAAAAGAGATATGGCAAAAAGTAAGGCAAATATCATTGCCGAGGTCGAAAAAAATATGCGCAAATCGCGAGCCAATCCAAAACTTTGATTAAAAATATATTCATGAAGCAATCCATCCATACTGAATTGAACCAACGAATAAGAAAGAATATAAACTATATAAAAAATATAACTTTTATCTCTGGTGGTAAAAAAAATAAATGTATTATAAATAATCATCGAGATCATAATACCATAATACAAACCGGCAATCAGCATATCATCATAGTTTTTTTTGGCAAATCCGATGGGTGAAGCAATAACAGCTCCAAGCTCCATTGAATCCTCTGACTTTACGCTGAAATAAACAGTTTGAAAGGACTTTTCCAAATCGAGAGGAAATACCAGTTTTCTATGTTTGACATATCTTTCCTGAAACGACTGAAATCGATCATAATGAAATTTAGAAATAATTTTTTCCGGCGACACAACATAAATATTAATTTCTTCCAGCCTTTCTGATTCAAATATCAGAAACCAGTCTTTTTGACGGGATGAACTATTTTTACAATCAACCTTTCCCCAAATTCTCGACCTTGTTAAACCAAAGTTGGGATTGTCCCTGTTTTGCTTAAAGATACTGCCTGCCCTGTCCTGTTGTATGATATCTTCGATTTTAAGTTGATTCTCCGGATCTTTAAAAAAAGATACATAGGATCCAAGATCATATAACTGCTGATTATTTTGAAGATTTAATGCCGGGCTGGAAAATACGGGGGAAAAAGCAGAAAGCAGAAAAATAAAAACAAGCTTCCTGTTTTTCATTTTCAGGCTCTTTTCAAACCTGTCAAAATTCTGGATGCGTAACGCCGGCTTACTGGCAATTTTTGATCAAGTCCTTTTATGGTTATTTCGTGTCTTCCGTGAAATAATGGATGCATTTCCAGTATTTTCGAGCCGTTTACTGCATATTTTCGGTGGATCTGCAAAAAAAAAGAGGATGACTCAAACTGACCCAATATACTGGAAAGTGGGCGTAAAACAGAAAACTGTTTACCATCCCGCACATTTATATACGTGGTTTTATTGCTTGCTTCCAGATAGATAATTTCATTTACAGGAACAGGGATTATCCTGTCGTTTTCACGAACCCAGAGTATTTTCGATGCTTTATTCGACTGATTATCGTTAGTGTTGTCTGAGTGAATTCGGTCAATGGCGCGCTTTACAGCCTGATTGAACCGATCCTCTTTTACTGGTTTTACCAGGTAATCCACAGCCTCCATTTCAAAAGCCCTCGGAGCATACATTTCATACGCAGATATGAATATCAAATGAGGAAGATTTTTTTGCTCGGCCAATACAGCCATTGAGTCTTGTATGGGTAGTTCGATATCTAAAAGTGCCAGATCGGGTTTTTTTTCCAGCAATAAACTTTCCAGGTCTTTTCCGTTTTTTCCGACTCCAACTATTTGCAGACGCTCAATCCTGAGAGCCAATTCAAGAATCTCCTCCCGAATGGGCAGCTCATCTTCAACAATTATAGTCCGAATTTTTTTCCCCATAAATCTATTTCTCTTCTTATACCTTTCCAGTTGTATACGAATCACCAGGAGATTTTACTTTGTCAATAACTTTACCTCACAATCCCCCTGTATTCTGAACCTGGAATGCTCCCCCTCGAATGGGCGGAATTTTGCAGCTTGCGACAAAATCAAACCTCTGACACTCTTCAATCACCTCTCGCGGGTTTTCATTTGACTTTATTTTTTTTTATGTTATAATTCTAAAAAAAAATATACAAGCAATATTGATACGTTTTCCTTTTTAAATCGAAAATGTGGAACAGGTCATCAGATATGACCGTATTGTAGGAGGACAGATTTCAAAGGGGTTGTCTTAAGAAGAACAAATATCAGCACGAAGGACACAAAGATGGCTACGATCTAAAAAAGAGTGGTCGTCTCTGTGGTTAATTGCCGATTCTTTAGACAAGCCCTTTTTTTTTATTTATACATTGAATTTATATTGCCACTTCAAAACTAAATATATGGGGAAAAATCCCTAAAATTATCGGATTCGTTCACAGAAACAACGTAAAAAAACGAAGAAAAACTGCTCATGCGAAAAAAATAATTGAGCATAATTGGAAAATCGATCGACAATAAGATCAATATCATGAAAAAAATGTTATTTTACGCCATTTTTTTTTCCCTGTTTATCCAAAAAGTATACAGCGTATCTGTAGATGCTGATTTTGCCAAAAAAATCATTGCGGAAAACAAATTTTTTATCGAATTTATTAATCCCCATGTATCCAATTTTCGAAACGAAGAATTCTTTTCCTTATACAAAAAAGCTATCGAACTGAACTTTGAAGCCAATATATATAATTTGAGCGGTAATTATACTGAGGCTTACCATAAAATTATTGAGAGTCAAAAAAATCTGAAAAAACTGTATTTTGAAATCCTGACCAAACAATATGAACTGGATACAGATAACCTGCTTAAAGTCAGCGGGCCGCTGATTCTTGTAGCCCACGATATGCAGGCTGAATACTACCTGAAATCCGGTTATACATATCTTGCGAAGGGTGTTGAAATCCGTAAAATGGGGTACAATACAAATCATTACATGAATTCCAAAAAAATCAAATACTATATGGAAGCGCTAAACTCCCTTATCCAGGCCAAGAAATATGCAATTATGGCTATTGTGGAATGCTCCACCCCCGTGGTAGACAAAAAAGCATATAAAAAACAATCCATCGACGTTGCCCTGAAAAAAATTGAATTTGTGGAAATCGACGATTACAGTTTTTTAAAAAATGAACTTGTTAATAATGTCAATAAAAAATCCATTCCTTCGGATTATCCATTCTTGCTGCATCACAATGACGACTACTCCCAAATTGATGAAAGTAAAAAATCAATCTTAAACGAAATCAGCGAAACCATGAACTCCAGAGTCAAAAGTTTTAAATCAGACAAAGTTCCGGAAAAGACAGAAAATATATCTGCTGAGCAGAGATCTGAACCAATGATTGATAAATCCGGTGATAATTCCACAGAAAAAAAAGAAGGAGCTAACGGAAAAAATCCGCAAAATACACAATGAAAACAAAAAATATTATTCTCATTCCCCTGTTCTTCCTTGCTTTAATTGTTACTCCCCAATATTCTGCTCCAAACTTCGATGACATTGTACTCAAAGGGGATCGCAACCTGAAAATTATCAACATGATTTACGAAAAATATCCATTTATGCCCGCAAAAAAAAACTACTATGCGCAAATTGAGCAGTCCTGGATTAAAAGCAAAGCGGAATATTTCACTTCTTCTTCCCAAAATCGTAAAGAAAAATTTACTCAATTTTTAAAAACATACGAAACTACCAACGAAGTTCTAAAAGATATATGCATCGACATGGCAAACTATTCTGATGTAATCACAGATGACATTACCCAAAAATTAATTGAAACCGGAACAAAACAAATAAGCGTTCGGCATG
>Ga0224495_10000463_pt1 | contig 32614 bp, 36 predicted proteins | sample SF_Jul11_sed_USG_FD_168128 | JGI IMG/M metagenome (GOLD analysis project Ga0224495, IMG submission 168128) | Sediment microbial communities from San Francisco Bay, California, United States - SF_Jul11_sed_USGS_4_1 | ecosystem: Environmental > Aquatic > Marine > Sediment | place: USA: California... | reverse complement strand
TTCTAGTCGCAATGTTTGCTCACCAGTCACTGTTCATCGCTTTCACATATCTCTATAAAACTCAAAATGACTTGTCCGCGATAATCATCGCAGCATTGGTCTGGCTGTTCGTTCTCATGCTGCGTTTTATGGAGAGCCGGCGAGGCTATCCTGATGCTCTATCTGGTTCTATCGAGGTGGAGTCGACCGCTAACGAAACATGAGTCAGAACAAGTTCTGAATCGATAGGCCATAATTCTGGACCTCCAAGCCCAATAGAGCGAGTCTAAGAGTTCGTTCAGGTCGTCATCTTCATTAGGAATAGTCACACAACAGTTGATTGTGTTCTAGAAACACGAGGGATGTTAATACAATGTCAGAATCATCAGGTCTAGTTCAGATGCGGTCATATAGTGTCATTCCTTCTGGAGTACATCTAGTCGCAGTTCTCAACGTTGTTGTTGGTCTTTTTGCCATGTATACAGGTGGGACAGTCGCTTTCGTAGTAGCAGGTGGAGAAATATCACTTGTTGGATCCTTCCAATTAGGAACCATTTTTGTGGGTCTCAGCCATGTCATCGCGGGAGCCGGCCTCTGGAAACAGCAGTACTGGGCATGGTGGCTTTCATTTCTCATTTCATTCTTTGGATTTCTACTCAATGTTTCTATCGTGCTTCTAGACATTACGCAATTACAGACATATTTCCTGGCAATGCTGCTGAGGATTGTAATCCTAATTTATCTCTTAGAACCTCCAATTCGTGACTCTTTCAAATAACCGTTAAGTTGTAATGAAGATAGATCATGAACTCAGCAATTACTATCCCTGTCGAGGTGGTATATTCTTAGGGTCATAGATGTCTGAGAGACGTTTCTCCCCCTTGTAAGTATACGAGCAATCAGGAAAATTAGCACAGCCATAGAATGAGCCCTTTCCACCTTTCCCAGTCCTCTTGACGAGTGGATGCCCCCAAGGACAAAGATACTCGGTTGTCTTCTCAGTCATGTCTTTGATTTTATCCTGTAGATTCTTTGCCCAGTTGGATGTTCGAAGTGTTTTGGTTTCCTTCATGACTGCCTTACTATTCTTATACATCAGGACCATTCTAATGGCATCAGCTCCCCGCTCTCGCGACATACCACTCATAGGATTGACTGTGGAGTATACCCAGATGGATAGGTCATTCTTCAGTGGTATGCGATAGACTATCTCGCCCTCGACTGAGCGGATGGATGTCTTTGCCCTATATGGCGCCATGACTTCTTCAAATTCCTCACGTGAGATATCCACATACTTCCTACTCACCCAAGTTCACCGTAACTCGTTAGTCATCGTGCCTTATGAATAATATTGATTTATTAGAAGCCCGGTTTGCATTCACTTTTTTACAGGCGTTTGTCAAAATGACCTACAAAGAACTCATAGACTGCTAAATAAGCAATGTAAAGTATTAAATAAAATCATTGTAAAATTGTATACTAAGTTGGCGATTGCTAATTATGAATGTTAATAGAACGAATGAATCAAACATATCTTCCCCATTGACTGAGATGTTTTCTCATCTGGGGCGCCCCTGTACTGTCCCTCTCATTATCGCGCTCGGTGAGCGTTCATACAATACCGATGTACATGAGCTGAGAAACAGCATTGATTCGAGTAGTGGCAAGAAACTAAGCGTTTCCACAATCTCAAAATGTCTCTCAGACCTCACACAGATTGGTATTGTCGAAGGGACTGTGCATGAACACTCTCCTCCGAAAGCAGAATACAGCCTGACTTACGCAGGTCAACAGCTCTACAGGCACCTTCTCCAGATACGCCACCTGGCGGAAAGAGCTCCCCTGGAAAATAATTTCCACGATAGCATATCTGCCTGCTAAGGATCTTTTTTGATTTGATCAGGGTCCATTCAGGACCCTGTCACTTTCTTGCCACTCTCTTTTGATAGATTGAAAGAGAGAACTGTTTCTCAATAGTTTTATCGAGAATAGACTATCTCTAGATCGACAGGAAATGGATGATAAGACCATCGACTATGATCAAGTTTCACAAGTCTATGACAAGGTACGTGTGGGAGACCCTGAGATGGTTCACCAGATTCTAAATGGGATATCGTTATCAAAAGAAACCAGAGTCTTGGATGTTGGATGTGGCACTGGCAACAACACTCTCCTCCTAGCAGCTGCCTCCGGTTCATGTGTGGTTGGTCTTGATCTATCCCTTGGCATGCTGAAAGAGGCAATTGCGAAATCTCATTCGCTCCCTCTGCTTCAGTCTCCAGCTGATGCTCTTCCCTTTTCTGACGAATCCTTTGAGTTTGTATTCATGACTGAGGTTGTACATCATCTTCCTGACTTGGATAAAGCCATCAGTGAGTTATTTCGAGTTCTGAGAGATCCCGGGAGGCTCTGTATAGTCACACAGTCCCATAGACAGATAGAGAGTCGGATGACATCACGATTCTTCCCTGCAACAATAAAAGTGGACCAAGTTCGCTACCCTGACATTGATGTGCTTGAAGGTTCGATGCATTCCGCGGGATTTCATCGAGTTGATCCCCAAGTGTACACATTTCGGCCAGTGCGACTTGGAGAGGATTATCTCACTACGGTTTCCAAGCGTGGTTATTCCATGCTCCATAAGATATCTGATGATGACTACAATCGTGGTTTGATTGAATTGAGAGATGCCTATCACAGGGGAGAGGAACTCACCTACTCCGCTGGATACACATTTTTGTGGGGTTTCAAGGGTTAACTATCATTCAACAACAATATTGATTGTACATCTGCTCTCTATCTCAGACCGGAATACTTCTTCAATGACAATTGTGGTTTCTCCTGGTTTGAGTGCCTTAAAGTACCATCTTCCTTTCTCCGCGTCTCCCCCGGTCCATCCCGGCTTTTTCAAATTTTCTGGATGCAGATACTCTGTTTCTGTTCGTTCATGAGATATGACTGAGGGGTCTCTAATCGTGAATTGGGCATCCTCGCCAACTGACCCGTGACGGTGGAACTGATAGTAGAACTTGTCTCCCACAGAGAATGTGAGTACACTATCATCTCCAGCACACAGTATCCTTGGAATATCTTCTTTATCAGGTTTCATCAATGTCACTCTCCTAGTTTCCGTACAATCGGTTTCTTGCTCCTATACCACTGAATTACTATAAAGGCAATGATAATTCCAACTACTCCGCCGATAACAATAATGAGTATCGTTGATAGTTGAATCTCTGCGCCAATCACTGTGGGCATACCATCGTGCCAGTTTACAAGAACCACATCTATCAAGTCTGTGCCCAGAGTAGCATACTTATGTCTTAGATAGTTCAAAGTTCCATTTTCCTTCTCATAGCGTACTTCAATATAGATTGAGATTATACTCCCATCTCCCGCTTGAAACGTGCCTGTGCCCACCGTACCCCACTCATCAGCAGTATCAATGAGGGTCACTCCGTGAAGTCCAGTAATGTTAGCAATCTCTGTCAGGAAGTTCCAGTCACCTATCGGAACAATAAATCCAGTCTGGTTGGTCGCAATGGAAACTGAGTCATTTGCTCGTACGAGGTCACAATATGCTAAGGGCATTTGTGACGATTCGTTGATTAGGCTCGGAATAGCGTCAAACTCAGCCGCTCTCATTGTAGCTTTTTCGCCGACTGGTAGATATGTGATATAGGGGAGGTCTTCTTCAACAACTACCATGTATGCTGGATCTACAAAGTAGGCTCTCTGAAGCACGTAGGTGAACTCATCATCGACACTCACACCCCACTCAAGTGTGTTAGTCTGTGCTTCGACTGATATCGATATAGTCGAAATAGCGACGACAGTTAGCAATAGAAGTGCGAAGATTCTTTGTTTCAAGGAGCATTCACCCGCCCTTTCAGAGAAATATTAGACATAATGAAGGTATTCCTCTCTCCAATGGTTGTTACAGAATTTCCAAGAGATCGGATATGTTATCTATGACAATAGTGTCAATAGTGATCTTCTCGACTTCTTCAGGATCACACCATGACAGGAGGATTGGAACCATACCGGCTCGTTGAGCTGCGATGAGGTCATTGTCCACAATATTCCCAACATATGCACACTTTCTTGGATTAAGTCCGCATTTGTCTGCTGCACGCAAAAGCATGTATGGTGACGGCTTGGCATAACCAGGCACGTTCGTGTATTCAATTGCATCAAACAGGTGGAATATCGAGTCCTCTTTCAAAAGTCGCGTAGGGTCTGTATATCTGTTTGAGGCAATTCCAAGTCTGAATCCTCGATCATGTAGAGTTTCAAGTACAGGCTTGACACCACTGAGCAAGGTTGGTCGACTATCTTCAAAGAACTTGTCCCATTTAGTCTGGTACGCAACAGCTATCGTATCGAGATTCTCAGCAACACCCAAAGATGATAGTAGAAGTCTGTCGTACTCTATCCATATCTCGGTAGTTGGTTGCCAGTTGGAAGGTACATTGTTCTCGATCATATAATTCCATAACCAGTCGGTCGGTGCGACAAGAGCTCTAATGATATGAGTGTCTGAATGCTCTGTAAGATCCACAGCACGTACATCGTTCATGAACTCTCTAGTCAGTCCACAGAGATCTGATTCTGGTTTGTAGAGCGTACCTCCAAGATCGAAGATGATAGCACGAATATTACCGAGTTTCATGGTCTCTAATGATTTGACAATTAAGCACTTGTATTCTTCGTAGGCGGCATCTCAACCCTTTTGTGTACAACTTACAGCATAGAACGTGATTCCCATGGAAAACCTTGACGAAACACTCAGAGCTGTAGACAATCATCTAAAAAGCAGTCCTGGTGATGCATCTGCCTGGAATACAAAAGGGGTTCTACATGCTCAAAAACAAGAGTGGGGGGAAGCACTTCGCTGCTTAGATCAAGCAATTCGGTTGAATCCAAATCTCACACCAGCACACTCCAACCGGGGTCGTATCTTATTATCAATCGGACCGGAAAAGGCTAATGAGGCTCTCAAAGCCTTCGAAAATGCACAAAAACTCAATCCTGATGATTTTGAGATTCTAAGGGATAAGGCGGTTGCTCTTAGAGTACTTGGACGTTCGGAAGACGAGCTGGACTGTTATCGAAGACTTAGTGAGTCTGTACAGAATGAATGGGGGATCTGGCTTCGGATTGGTGACCTGCAGTTGGAGCTCGGTGATTTCAAACACGCTGACCAGAGCTACAAGACTGCACTTGAACTGAAAGATGACCTAGTACCAGCATTTATCCGAAGGGCGATAGCTTTAGCTATGAGTGATCAACACTCCGATGCCCTAAAGTCTGCAGAAACTGCTACAAAGTTAGAGCCGGAGAACGCAGAGGCTTGGCTCATTCTTGGCGATGTTAACCTTCGTGCAGGAAAACATAAGTCTGCTATGAAGTGCCTCAAGAAAGCCTCTGAGATAGATCCGACAAATGCAAGTGTTGAGAACACCATGGGCATGGTTGCGTATAAGGATGGCAAGCTTGATGATGCTGTCACACATCTGCGTAGAGCACTGATACGAAAAAGACAGTACCCAACTGCAATGCGCAATCTAGGCTTCATCCTAATGGAGCAGGAAGAATGGAATGAAGCTATTAGAATTTTCAATGACCTCACTGGACTCGTTAAGGATGATCCTGACATCTTTGATGCAAAAGCAACCGCTTTCGCACGAATGGATGATTACTGTAATGCTGAGGAAGCATGGGAGAAGGCAAGAAAACTCTACAAGGCAAGGGGCGATGATAGAGAGGCTGAGCGAGTCACAGTTCTTGGAAGAGCAGCTCGGATTAACTGCAGCAAGCTGAAGAAGGTTGCAAAAGCTCAGCGAGAGGATGAGAAGTTGACCCGTCGATTATCTGACCGTCACGAGTTCCGAAGAAAGAAGCGCTAATCCTCAATTTGAGTCCAGGTCCGGTTGGTACAGGGAATCTTTTGAATCCCCGGAGTTCTGCATTCTTAATATAAGATTATCAAGACGTTCATGTGCTTCAGAATAAGCAGGATTGATTTCTATCGATTTCAAATATGCATTGTAGGCTTGAAGATGATGCCCCGTTCTCTCAAGCAACTTGCCGTAGTAGCACCAACCTTCATAGTCATCCAGTCTGCCCAAGAGAAGCTGCCCTATTGTATGGGTGACAAGGGACGGAATCATCATCACAAGAACGACTGCAACAATCCCTGCGATAACTAGAGGGATTAAGAGAGACATACATGCTATTCACTTTTTGTGCTATTTAAGAATCTGTTAGGGGCTGTTCGACTACAATCTTGTCAAAGAGGACCGATTTGATGAAGAAATCAATACCAAATCGGCTCTTCGTCAGTTCTAGGTACCAAGGACCTTCTAATTCGAGAATCTGCTGTATATCCTCAATCGATTTTCCCGATTGATGTAACTCCAAAGCCTTGTGTTGAATTTCTTTGATGTAATCAATTCTTGTCTGAATGTGCTTCTGAGGTGATTCAATTGGTCCCCTGTGAGAGTCAAAGAGAATATCGATATCCATGGCTACCAACTTTTCCATTGTAGCGACCATCTGAGGGATATTCTCATCTGGCATTGCAATCTTCTTCTTTGATGGCAATGGAACCGCATCTGCTGAGAAGAACCATTTTCGTTCTGGTTCATAGAATCCAATCATTTCCATGGTGTGTCCAGGTACAGGTATTACCTCAAAATCAAGGTCTCCAATAGAGAATCTATTTGGTATGGGACTCAAGTCTGAAACAGCCTCCGGTTGTCCCCAAACGTAATTGAAGAACTCACCATACTGAGGAGGGGCTCGCAAGACCTTCTGGGTGAGCTCGTTAGCATATATTGTTGCTCTCCCCTCAAAGATCTTTAAACAACCCACATGATCCTCATGGGAGTGAGATACATATACATGATTGATTTCATTCCGATCTGCAAACTCACGTACCTCATCAATTGCATTGGCACAACCAACATCGAAAAGTGCATCTCCAACAAGAAATGCGTAGACGAACATTATAGCTGAGCCATCCTGTTCAGTTGCAGTTTTGATACAGGTTATGTGTTCATTGAATGGTTCAACTTCAATCATAGCAGTTCGTATAATACACACGATAAATTGAGTCCTTTGGTTTGTTCATACTGCCATCTCTGCGTTCCGAAGTATGGGTGGTGCAAACTTTCGCAAGCGTTGGAGACCGAGAACTTTGTCTCGTCTCCCCATTTTTGCATCATTCAACGCCTGCTCCATGAACTCTATTGCTCTGTCATAGTCTTTCCTTGGAACCGGAAATGGAACACCATCTTTTCCTCCAAAGGCAAAACACATACGTACAGGATCTGACCATGATGGCGGAGTGCCAAAGATCATCTCTGAAATCAAAGAAAGACCACGAATAGTTGCGGGTCCAAAACCATCCATGAAAAGGATACCCTCATAGTCATCAGGTTGAGTTTCATACGCCTCTCTGACAGCGTTCCAATTCATCTTCGTAGGAACTACCTTGTATGACGGAAGTGTACTTGCCTGACCATCATCTCCAAGCCATTGTATCAATGTTGATTCGCCATATGATTTAATATTTTCAAAGTACCTCCTGACCCTCGCAGGATCTTCCTTGACAATATCGATGCTGACTTTGCGGCACGCACTGGAGTTCTTTGATGTCATATCCAACGCAACATCCTTGATCTGTCCTGAGATCAAACCAGTATGCGGTTCGTCAATGTAGCTCTTAGTTTCCTCTGCAGTCCAATGGTATCGGCGCGCATCATTGTTATTATAGTCTAATCCTTGCTGAACAACTGTCCAGTTTTCCTCGCTATCAACAAAGAAAAGGTGCTGGTACAACTGGTATCCATCTTGAATCCCTGCATTGTCAACCTTTGCCACCGCCTTACTTATCTCAACAAGACCTGCGCCATCGAGTCCATAGTCCTCCAGAGCACGAAGTTGCTCCGGAACCTTCTTTGATGCCAGACCCTTACCGCCAATACCCACCATGTTATGAGTTTCAAAGCTCAATGCAGACCTCAATACACCACATGTCACTGTGGTCGAACCTGAACTGTCCCAATCATAGCCTAGAACATTCGAGAGGGCTTGAAACCAGACCGGGTCAGACAACCTCAGAAGAAGTTCAGATGTCCCAAACTCGTCCACAATGAATTCGCAGAGAGCACTGGCCATGGGTATCATTCGTTTCACTAACCAGTGCGGCGCTTTGCCCGGGTGTAGTTTGAGGCCAGCAACACCTGCTCTCTTCAATTCGTCTTCTCCTGGAACAATATCTACAGTGCGGCTCTGATCTTCTCTAGAGTTTCTCTACCCTTCTCTCCAACATGAGAGAGCCATTCTTCTAGTATATCACAGCCATAATCATCACAATGTGCGCAGGTTTCGACACCTCGACTATCTGCGCACCCACGGACACTGCATTTGGAGCAGAATGCAAAGTGAAGCCCATCAGACTTACATCCTTCACAATCGAGAATATCTGAAGTGACCGGAAATTCTGGTGTGCTCCACTTTTTGATTGTTTCTTGCCGTAGCTCGTCATCATTATTGATATAGGCAAGTCGTGCTGGACACTCTGAGCAATCAAGTCCACAGTATGCTTGCATGTTGACGGTCATGATGTATATGTTCTATTCAGTCTATAAAAGCGGAACAGATGCCCGAAACTATTTTTCCCTATCGTGAATTCTGCCTCGAACAATCCTTTTATTCGATTTTGTATGAAATAGTACCCTTGAGCACAATTGGTTTTGCTCAGAGAATTCTTTGATATCTATCGAGTTGATATACATGACAGAGAATGCAGAGTGGGATAAAGCTATAACATACGAAAAATTTCTGAAGAACGCTCGTGAAAATATCGAGTTAATGAAGGCCAGGTACAACGATCTTCAATTAAATGAAACCGATCTAGACACACTCAAAGGCATTCAGAATAACATCAAGATTCTCGTGATTGGAACAGAACGATGCAATGATACAGCTGGGAATCTACCAATTCTAGCAAAGATGGTAGATACTTCCACCAAGTTGCAACTACGTATTCTTGACGCTGACGCGAACGTAGAGTTTCATCAGCATTACAAGGTCAATGGTAAAAGAAAGACGCCAGTTTTGCTATTTCTTAACCAAGATTACGAAGAGCTTTGTCGATGGGTCGAACGACCAAACGCCGCTTACAAGCTTATCAATGAGGGAACTATTCAATCGGTGGAAGACAGAAAGGCAGAATTGAAGAAGCTCTATAGCGACCCAGAAATACAACGCCAGAGTCTTAATGAGTTCCTACGACTTATCCTCAGAGCTGATTTCATATTGGGACGAAAATAAGATGGCTCATCCTCTTGGTAAGGCTGACTGGACTGACAGAGATCGGATAAAGTACATAGTCGAAACTTATTCCCGCAGGTATGATATGCTATTTTGGAAAAATCTGGTTGAGTTAGTAGGAACTCAGAAGAGAGATGTTATTGTGGATTTTGGCTGCGGGCCTGGTCTTTTTCTTGTTGATGCCTCAAACAAGTTTGCCGCTACGCGACTTATTGGTCTCGATGAGAGTCGGGAAATGCTTGATCAGGCCAAGATTTTCATTGATGAGCGCACCTCTGCAGTGTCCTACGAGCTAACTGTCACAGACTTTAATGAAGTAGAGATACCAATACCTCATAGCTCCGTAGACCTTGCATTCTGTGGGTTTATGCTCCATGAGATGGCATCGCCTCAAAATCTCGTGGAACAGGCAAGCAGAACATTGCGGAGTGGTGGGAAGTATATTGTCTACGACTGGATCTCCGGCAACGAGGAGATGTTCGTCAGGAAGATGACCGAACAGGGAATGTCTCATGAGCAAGCCAGACTGCGCTATCCACATATGTGCAAACACTCGTTAGATGATATCATAGGATTAATGGAAGCAGCCAGTCTAAAGGATGTAAAGGGTATCGCCGTTAATGATATACGTGGTCTAGTCGTTGGATTGATGAAGTAACTCACTTCAATACTCAAGGCTCTGTGTGAATAATGTCATCGAACCGAAGAAAATCCCCATGGGCGTTTGACGAGAAAGGATTGCGGTGTCCAAATTGTAACAGCACTCGAGTGACGCGAGTGATTAATCCTTGGGCTATGACAAGAGGAATCGAGATGTTCAAATGTGCCATTTGTGGAAAGAAGTTCTATGACACAGGTGTAGATGATTATAGACCAACCTTTGAGAGGTAGTAAAGGTGTCAAGAAATCATCAGTTACTCAAATACCCATTCTCAAGGGAAGCAAGGCAGATGTCACTGCGTCTTGCACGAGATCTGAAGGCACTTGTAGATCTCTTAAACAGAGCTGAGAATCACTATCTTGTTGAGGAAGCTGAAAACCGAATATACTCAGCAATCACGCAGTCTGAAATTACCTATCCTGACATGAGAGATGAAAAGAAAGTACTTGTCTACTCCGCTGCACGTCTCATTGTTGAGGAGATTAACAATCCACGCCTCAGAGCCCTGCAGGCTGAGGCTGAATCAAAGACAGTGAATAGATTACTTGCAGATGAAGACAATGAACTTCTTGAAACATTGTGTACTGAATCCTTGGGATGGAATGTTCAGTCAATGGGCAATCTCCATGATCGCGTTCAATTACCTCTCCCATTACGATCCTTTGAATTTAGAATACGGTTCGAGAATTTTCTAGAGGTCGCTCCAGACTTTCATGCTGATGAATGGAAGTTGATCAATAGATATGTTGACAAAGGCTGGGTTCTAATACGAAAACGTGAGCTCAACCGTTTAGTTTCAGGTAGATTTCGCCAGATTATCATGTTTGGCCACCTTGATATTCCAAAACTACCGCAACGGTTTGCTGAAGCTGTTCAACGTGTCGAGGTGGAGATAAAGGGTAAACTTCGTAAGTTTGAACCCTTGAAAATCACTGGACAGGTCACATCAGCATTTCCACCGTGCATTCAGAAGATGTACGATGACTCTATGAGTGGGCAAGTGAACTTATCTCACGACGCCCGTTTTGCTCTTGCAGCTTTTCTCCTCAGAATAGGAATGACTGAGGATGAAGTCAATAAAGTATTTGGCCACTCCCCTGATAGCGATAATCGTCAGATTGTATATCAGGTAGACCATATTGCATCCAAGAGGTCAATGAAATCTGATACGCCAGGCTACACACCGACAGGGTGCAAGAAACTGCAGACCAACAATCTCTGTCCTGTATATCTTGGATTGGTATATGATCCTCTGTGTGAATACGTTCTAAATCCTCTAGCTTTCTATAGTACAAGAGTATGGGAGCTCTCTCGAGAACCTCCCATCACAAATCATTCTTGGTACGCAAAATCAAAGGAGAAAAAACAGACGTTCTAACACTCTCGGAATCGTCCTTGAGACCTTGTATAATTATAGAGATACTCTTGCGCATATCCTCCGTATCTGCCAAAGTACTCCCTTGCCGCTGCTGATTTTCTTGCATATGCCTTGCCAGTCTTAGTGAAGATGCCATAGTGCTCTTGGATGACTCTCTCAATCCAAACATCAATGGGAAAGGCCTCTAGAAAGCCTAGTGAAAAAAGACAAACACAGTCTGCAACCTTGTCACCCACTCCATGCAGCGATTTGAGTGTCCGATGTGCTTCTGAGTATGTCATTTTTCTGAGCTCGTTTTCAGATACAATACCATTAACAATTGAATCTGCAGTCTGTTTTACATACTTGGCTCTATACCCGAGTTCTAACCTCTCTAGATCCTTAATACTTGCCTCAGCCAGATGTTCTGCCATAGGAAATCCATAGAAGGTCTTCCCTCTGAAAGTATATTCTGGACCATATCGCCTCCTGATATTACTCATCATCCTATGGATTGCTGGGATGTTCTTGCACGTTGAGCAGATGAACGAAATGAGGCATGGAAAGAACGAGTCATTAATTATCCTGAGATTGGGTGCAAAGGCGATGCTCTCGTGCATAACACCATCTCGCAAGATCTCTCTCTGAATCTCATCGAGTGGGTCATCAAGATGGAACATCTCTTTTAATGGAACAGAATCTGACCTAGATGTCTCGTAGAAAAGTGTGTTTTCTCGTTGCTCTACATATATCACCTGACCGAAATCAGTATTGACATACCCCTCGTTCTCTCTAATCCAAGTGAATGTCTGTCCACATTCAATAGTATCGACAAGACTGAATCGTTCCACGCTGATATGTTTCATCGAGATGCAATCAGTATCTCAGTAAGAAGAGTATTGCCCTTTGACCAAGTGTCAATGTGCATTCGAAAGCTCTATTGCCTCAGTTTAGTAGTTGCTGAATGGCAACACTAATACATGTAGAAATTCTGGTAATCATGGCGGCAGTGATGAGCTCCTTATTTGCGAGATTGTGAACAAATGATCGACCTTAGGGGTATCTGAGCCGTCCCATCCCCTGAAGTAGCTAGGCTTTATCTTGGGATAGTTCTATCGCCTCTTGTTTCACGATCGAAACAATCTTCCCAATATCATCAGTCTTCAAGAATGGCACTTCTAACTCCACCCCTTTTTCCCTTCGTACCCAACCAACCACAGCTTTAGTTGACTCTGGGATTTTTCCTTTGTCTACATCAGTGTTTCCGATACACCAGATTTTTGGAATCTTGCTCTCCTTCATGCCTTCTATAATGAGAAAGTCCGCGTCAATGCCAGCAAAAATATCTTGAAGACTCTTTCCGACTGCGTGTCGAATGACGGCACTGTGAGGTCCAAGAATAGCGGCAGTCTTAGCACCCGCTTTGATATGTTTCCATGTATCGGTCCCTTCGACTTCTTTTACATCATGAATTGAAGTCTTTGCAGTGACTACAGTGTATCCCTCTTCACTAAGAGCTTTAATGACCTGCTCAACGAGTGACGTTTTTCCTGTTCCCGAATATCCTGAAATGGCAAAGACTCGCATGTTGTTTTCACATGATGTCTGTGCAACTTATGGCCGTTTCGTTCTTAAACAAATGACTTCTTAGCTCAAACAAAGTGCTCGAAGCAGTTCCCTTAAAACGGGGAATAATTCCTCGAGAGATTGGTGAATCATTTTGGCCACCGAGAAGCAAGCCGCAGTTGAATGTATTGATGTTCGGAGAGACTTTCAAGATGGCTCCCGAGTCATCAAAGTGTTGCAGGGTACAAACCTCACAGTATACCGCGGTGAGTTTGTTGCCATTGTAGGTGCAAGCGGATCTGGAAAGACAACACTCCTGAACCTAATTGGAGGTCTTGACACCCCGACCTCTGGCACAATTCTTGTTGATGGTCAGGATATCACCAAGCTTAATGATGATGCCATGTCTGAAGTACGCCGTCACAAGATTGGAGTACTCTTCCAAGATCAGCATCTCTTGCCCATATTCACTGCTCTCGAGAATGTAGAGGTACCAATGCTTCTTGATGATATTCCTGCTGATGAACGTCGAGAGAGGGCTATGAAACTCCTTGAAACTGTCTTAGTCAGTCATCGCTTCCAGCACATGCCTCACGAACTGTCTGGAGGAATGCGTTCCCGTGTGGCACTTGCCCGAGCTCTTGCCAATGACCCCTCAGTTCTCTTGTGCGATGAGCCCACAGGTGATCTAGACCATAAGACAGGGGGCGAGATAATTCAATTGATGAGGGAACTAGCTAAGAATCAAAACCGTGCGGTCATTGCTGCAACCCACGATCCTGAAACTGCTCGAATGGCAGACAGAATCCTTCTCTTGCGTGATGGTGTTCTTGTCGATGAGCTTGTTGGTGACTTCTTCAAGACAAGTGGTGTCGATGTAGGAACAAGGAAAGTGTACAAGAAATCATCTAGTAAAGCGCGAATTGACTAGGAGTGATACGATTGGCTGCGGCACGGAAATCTAGAAAATCAAAGTCCAAGGGAAATAGCCGGTATGGACTATCGTACGCTCTCAGTACAATTCGTGCCAATCCTTTTAGAGCAATCAGTCTAGCATTGACACTCAGTTTAGGCATCAGTCTTTTTGCTTCAACAATGGTATGGGCTGATACTGGTGTTTATGTCAGCATCTACGAATACCTCGGTGAGCACTCCTATCAGTTTGATGTATCCGCAGAAAGTGGTTTTCCCGCAGATTTAGCTCTGGCTGAAAGCTATATGCAGCAAGATCCCTTTGTTGAGAGCACTTATCGGCTAAATTCAACAATTGGTTTAGTGAATGGGACAGGGCTCCCGGATACAACGATGTATGATATTGAAGGAACCATCTATAGTGATGGATTGAAAGACTGCAGAGTTGTTTTTATCGATAACGAATTCCTAAGTGTCACAGCTAATGAGTTCTGGTATCAAGGCTCATCCGAGCTTCAACCAGGTGAAACTATTGTAGCATCCCAGTTTATCTCATATGTTCATTATGTCTTCAATGTTTCACTTCAACTGGGCGATCAGATTGATGTTGAACTTCTGACAGGAACAGGAACGACCAATCCAGCACAGATTGGAACGCTTGGCAGAGTGAGTCTTACATCTTTGACAATCGTTGGAATCTTTGAGCCCAAGACGGGCAACTCCATTGTTGAGCAAGCAATGCCTTCACAATACCGTGCAAACTTGGCAATCACAAATATACGATACCCTGTCCTTGGGCTTCGAGATAGTATCTTCGTTCTGAAGAACTCAATCAGCCCAGACACTCTTTCGGAAGACGGCTTTTTTGCACCATCTACCCTCGTACGTGTGTCCTCATCAGCTCTTGCGGCTGCAGGTCCTGAGAATGTTGCCACTAATCTGTATAATATGATATACCGTACTGCTGAACGGTTTCACATCACATGGCTCGGTTCTGATGCAATCGATGAAATGCAGACGTCCATTGATACCTATGTGTCCACATTATCCCTCTCCATTCTTGGCCTCCCTGTCATACTCCTCGCGCTCTTCTTCTCCGTCTTTGCAGCAGACACCTTCATGGCACCAAGGACGGTAGAGGTAGGAATCATTCGGTCAAAGGGTGCCAGTTATTCCCAAGTTTCATCAATATTCCTCTGGGAAACCCTGATAATATCATCACTTGCAATCTTCATAGGTGTCATCTTCAGCATCCTATTCGCACCACTTATTCCTGCATCTATTAATTTCATGGTCTTTGACTGGGGAATATACACGTACTATATCTTCAACACAGTACTCACTTCCAGTACGATATTACGCGCTATCGGGCTTACTGTTTTACCAAGTATGCTCTTTATTCTCTATCTGGCTCGCAAGGCTGCACAGACAGAGATTGGACTCTCACTAATGGAAGCTACCGAAGATCCGAATGAACAGGTTGAGTCTCATGGATTCACTGTCGGAGCTTCCGTGCTACTCTTGGCTATAGTAGTCATAATGATGTTCATCCTCCCAAAGAATCCAATCTTCTTTATGATGGAGCTCGCTCTTGGAACAGCAGCATGGTTCTTCATTGCATATAATGGATCCAGAGTATCACGAATTGGTCTTGCAAAGGTTTCTGCTAGAATGTCCTTCCTATTGGGCCAGAAGAATGTCATTTCAGCTGGCTACTTGAAGATGAGAAAGGGGCGCATTATCCCACTGATGGTTGTCTTAGCACTGACCATGTCAACGACTATTGCATTTGCTGTCCAATCTGAGAGCCTTAGAGTGGATTTGAATAGAGAGGTAGAATATGCGCTTGGAGCAGATCTCCGTGTTGACTGCACTCTCAGAGAGTTCTCATTCAACGATACCATTGGTGCTTATCCTGGAATTGAACGTGCGATGCCTGTCCTGAGAACTTGGGCAAAATTGGGTTCTGAAACACTTACGATAGAAGCACTTTATCCTGAACAATATGCATTCATAGGAAAGTTTGACCAGTCCAGTTTTAGTGGTATTGACGCGACTCAAATATTGACAGCATTAGCAGCAGTTCCCAATGGAATTATCATCAGTCAGTACCATGCAAGGGTATGGAATAAGACTGCAGGGGACACTCTTAATCTTGAGATGAGTGGTGTGGGAGCGACACAGATTGTTCAGTTCATCGTTGTTGGAGTCGTTTACAGTGCACCCGGTTTTGGGTATGCTTCGGTAACAGACATCCCTCCCTCCTCTCTCGGTCCTGGATTTGGATATCAGGCTGCAGATGCTGGATTTGCTATCACCAATTTGGAGTTTGTTGCAACTGAGATTGATAGCCAAACCACAGAATTGTTCCTTGCAAGTCTTCAGGACAATGTCAATCGCACGAGCCTGATTGAAGACCTTCGTCTTCTCCCTGGTGTCTATCCCAATACTCCTCAGGAGTTCGACCTGAAGAGTCGCTCCCTCTATACTGCACTCTTCCTCAACACAGTAGGAGGATTATTCTCTATTGGATTTGTCATGTCCCTTATCCTTAGTATCTTTGCACTATCAATTTCTCTTGGTTCAGTAGTACGGGAGCGTAGGAAGGAGTATGCTGTAATTCGTGCCATTGGGGGATCAAGACGCCAAGTTGTTACAATGGTATTCTCTGAGTTTACAGGTGTTGTGATTGCATCACTTGTGCTCAGCATACTTCTTGGTGCAGTCTTTGGATATGTCATGGGAATCCTACTGAATAACATGAGTCCGTTCTCAAGAACCCTCGTCGCCACAATCTCATTTCCAATACAATTTCTGTCGATTGTGCTTTTTATCGAGATAATGACCATGGTAATAGGGGCATTCTTGCCGGCTCGGGAAGCGTCAAGAACCGAGCCTGCTGTTGTGCTTAGAAATATGTGAGAGGTGAGATGAATGGCTAAGATGAAAAATGGATCCAAACTCTTGAGAGGCAATCGCCTCTGGCCAATCAACTATGCTCTCTCCTCTTTGAAAAATAATCGAACCCGGAATATGGGAATAGCCCTTATTCTAGCTATTAGTATTGCCCTTCCTACGACTGTCTTTTCTTGGACCAATACCGGCACAAGACTAGCAATAAGGGACTATTTCGACCAAAATGCCTACCAATTTAGCATACAGAACGGGGCAGGTAGTCAGGTGTATTCACGACTCTTTGACGCACAAGCACTAGCTCTGGAAAGTCTTTTCACCGAGTATGCACATATTACACCAAGTACTGTCGGTATCCTACGAGTTGATGGTATAACGCCTGAGTGGGAAGCATACTACACAACTGGAATGAATTATGCGCAAGGAATCAAGGATGGAAGGGTTATTGTTGTAACCCCCGAAATCCTTGAAGTCTGGTCCACGGAAATTGCTTGGGAAGGCAATCTCTCCTTGGGTCCTGGAGAGATTCTTGTCTCGCAGCGCTTTGCGGACACTGCACGCAGCGTTAGCAACGATACCATCGACATTGAGGTCGGCTCAGAGATCGCTATCGATGTACTTCGCACCTATTATTCTCCGGTCATGACCCGCCCATTTGATCCTCTCCTTCTTCACAGACAGATAGTACGTAACCTGACCGTCGTAGGCATCTACGATATTGTTCGTTCTTCAATAGTTGGACTTTCTTATCCTGAATTGTACAGGCGAAACTGGGATCCATTGGGTAACCTTGAGGGAGTATTAGGGATAAGAGATTCAGTTCTCATCTCTGCTGAAGAGCTTGGTGAAGAATCCGTAGAGATGATCACAAATTATGGCTTCTTCTCACCTGTGGGCTTTATTCGAGGATCCGCTGATGGTTTGATCGCAGCAGGTCCAACAGAGGCAGCAGTCAATATGCAAGGCCTGAAAACAATGATCGAGGAGAGCGACGATACCCTATCGGTGATTGGCCTATTTAATATTGAAAATCTTCAAACGCACATCAATACATACATTGCCAGTCAGGTTTTGATACTTCTGGCTCTTCCTGTTATGGTTATGAGCCTCATGCTGACCATTTTCACCTCTGAGACATCAGTTTCGCAGAAGAAGGGTGAAATTAGTGCATTAAGATCCAAGGGTGCTTCATTTGGTCAGATATTTAGCGCATTCGTGTGGGAGTCCATGATTCTTGCTTTGTCAGGTTTATTCCTAGGAATTTGTATCACCATTATAACTGCGCCACTAATGGGATCTTCAATCGGACTCCTCGCCTTTGATATTTCTCAGTACCAAATCTTTCTGAATGAACTCGCAATTCCTACACAGGCTGTGATACTAGCTATACTCATTGCTATGTTCCTCCCTGCCGCTTACCTCTTCCATGTTTCCAGAAGAATCGATGTAGCTGAGATCGGACAGCCTACCACAAGATTGACTTATGAGATACCCGAAGAGGTCCATTTCTCTTACTATGCTGTTGGTCTAGGTGGAGTGCTTGTTGTGCTCCTTGTGATGCCAGTTCTACTGAATCCGGCTGGTCAAACCGCAATCTTCGAGATTCTCGTTTCTACGCTACTACTGTTTGCAGCGGCATATTTGGGTTCACGAGCGATGCGACTCGTGACTGCTGGTGCTTCGGAGAGAGTGTCTCGAATTATGGGTGAGAAGCGACTATATCTAACACAAAGCCTTCGGAGAAGGAAAGGGCAATTCATACCACTCCTCGTGATTCTTACCCTCACACTTACCACAACCACAATGATGATGATTCAGACTGCAAGTTTTGAGGACACTCTGGTAAACGAGGCGAATTATGCGTTAGGCTCAACGCTAAGGATAGAAACAACTGAACAACCTTTCTACTGGATAGGATCACTTCCCGGGTATTCTGGAGTCACTGGATCGACTCCAGTTATTGAAGCACTATCACATGTTGATGATGAAGGCTTCTACCTAGAAGGCATTCGCGCAGCTGACTATCGGGATATTGGGAATTTCAAATCTACAAGTTTTATCGATACAAGTTATGATGTCATACTAACAGCTCTTGAGAACACAGAACATGGTATAATACTCAGCGAATACCATGCATCACTTTGGAACGTTTCTGTTGGTGATCCTATTGTCATAGATGTTGCAGGATTAACGGGTCATAGCTATGTGATGTTCTATATGGTTGGGATGATGCAGAGTGCGCCTGGTTTTGGAATGGCCTCTACACGGGATTTGGAAGGTGTCCCATATGGTGCGTTCTTTGGATTTCAGCCTGGACTTGGTGGATTTGCCTTGGTCAATTTGGATGACCTATCTTTTGAAACTGGATTTATTGCAGCTGAAACATTCTTAGTGGGCGCTAACTCGCCTGATGATGTAACTGAAATGACTGCATACCTTGACACACTGCTATTTACAGACGTCTATATCACTGGTACGATGGAGTTTGATCCTGACTCCGTTACCGGACTATTCGTGTCAGGCTTAGAGGGACTAACAATGATTAGTTTCATTCTATGCGCCGCCATGGGCATAGCGTCAATTGCATTATTCTTGGGCTCTGCAGTTATTGAACGTGAACCTGAATACGCTCTTTTCAGAGCCATTGGTGGAACTAAAAGACAGATTATCAGTTTGGTGTTTGGCGAATTTGCAGGTAGTGTTCTCGCCTCGGTCCTTATCAGCCTCGGACTCGGTTTTCTATTTGGGTATACACAGACCGTGCTTACCTTTGGCATATCCTCTGTCTGGCCGATTCTCCCAAAGGTGCTAACTTATCCGCTCCTATTGATGATTGCTACAGTCGCAGTAGAGTGTTTGGTGATGATAATTGCTTGTTATTACCCTGCACGTAGAGCTGGCAACACAAATCCTGCTGATGTATTAAGAAATATGTGAGGTAGTCGTTATGAATACAATCGAAATCGAAGAAGAACTTGACCTTTACAGTGACTTGCCTGATGATGTTGTCGTCAGTGTGAATGAGTGCTACAAGATCTACAAGGCTCAGGAATTGGAAGTCGTGGCGCTCAGTGGTGTATCACTTCAGATTCTAGAAGGTAAGATTATGGCTGTAGTCGGTCCTTCTGGTTCAGGGAAGACGACACTAATCAATGTTATTGGAGGAATAACAAAGGCAACAGTGGGGAAGGTGTATTGGGCTAACTTGAGGACTGATATTACCAAACTAAGTGAACGAGTTCTGACAGAGGCAAGACGTAATTTCATTGGTTTCCACTTCCAATTGAACAACCTGCTACCTCATCTCAATGCATGGCAAAATGTAGAACTTGCTGCTAGGATTGCTGGCGTACCTCGTGCAATTCGAAAGGAACGAGTTGATAGACTTATAAAAATGGTTGGGCTCGAAGAACGCAAACGGAATAAGGCAACTACTCTCAGCGGTGGAGAGAAGTCAAGGGTTGCAATAGCAAGCGCTCTCGTCAATCTGATTGATACTGAAGGCAAAGGACTTGTTCTCTGCGATGAACCTACTGGTGATCTTGATCCCGAAACCGGAGAGCGCATTCTGGATCTATTCCAGGAATTGAATGAGACCATTGGAACCTCTTTCTTCATTGTCACCCACAGTCAACAGGTTGCATCGAAAGCTGATGTGACAGTCGAGCTTCGTGATGGTGTCATATCTGGATTTCATCAAGCTGGTATCGACCTTGACATGCTTGACACGACCAGAGTTGTCCGTCTTGATGATAAACATCGATTGCCAATGCCTACTGACCTCTTGGATCTGGCTGGAAATCCGCGGGAGTTCAGACTCACATATACTGACAACAGGTTTATGCTTGTGCCCCAAACAGCTGATGTGGTAGATGAAATGCGTGCAAAGAAGGCTAGGATGTGCAGGGTCTGCGGTTCTGAGATTCCTGGTGGCAAATTCATCTGCCCGAACTGTGGAAGTCAAGTATCAGTGTAAGAACTAGGTCACAGAAGACTCGCTCTCTGGCGAGTCTCTTCTCTTAAATAGTGCAACTAGCTCTTCGATACATCTCCAATTACCCATGAGCGTACGAATCCGAATACGTACGCCCTTGAGCGTCTTGACTCCTGCGAGTTCAAGCTCTTTTTCTATATAGTTACAAATCTCTTTGCCCTCTTGATCGTAGTCTGTTAGGATGAGAACCTTTCCTCTCTTTCCTGCCCTTTCCACAATCTGTTCAATCATCCTGTACCTAGGAAGCTTAGTCTGTGTTTTGATTATAGGTGCTTTTACACCAAGGTTGCGAAGAACCGAAACATCCCTATTTCCTTCTACAGTTACAACAAGGTTTTCATATTTTGAATCGAGGTCCTGTATTATCTTGAGAAGAGCCCGTTCATTGTCTCGCAACTTCATCGACCGTTTCCTCTCAATCGCATAATTTCTGAAGACATCTGCCTTTCCTCGAAGGGTGTCATCGTTCTTTTTTGTCAATGCGCCCACCAGTCTATGGCTATGGTGATATTGCAACCTTCATTGTCTTGCCTTCGCTCATCATTTCTAAGGCTTCATTTATCTTCTCTAGAGGCATTTCATGCGATATCAGCAAGTCAGGATTCACATCTTTGGCAATGATGAGTTTGAGTGCTTGCTCAACATGCCTCGGTTTGAGGTGAAACACACCCTTCAGTGTGAGTTGACCGTAGTGGAATCTCACAGTGTCTACTTCGAATGTCGTTCCCGATGCAGCTCCGCCAAATAGCACAGTAGTACCTGCATCACGGGTCATCTTCACTGCTTGTTCCCAGAGTTTTGGAAGCCCCACCGCCTCAATGACGACGTCTGCACCTCTTCCGGAGGTTTCTTCTCTAACACGTTCTACAGGGTCTTCCTCTGATGGATTGATGACAATGTCTGCACCTGCTTTCAGAGCAATATCTCGTCTAAGATCAGCAAGGTCTGTGGCAATAACGGTTGATGCGCCATGCTTCTTTGCTAGCATGACCATCATTTGACCTATTGGTCCTGCTCCGATGATGACTACAGTGTCTCCTAGCTTAATGTTCGACTCTTCGATACCATGAACCACACAGGCTAGTGGCTCAGTAAGCGCGGCATCTCTGAAGGAGAGTGAATCTGGTATTTGGTGCGTATTCCATCGGACCACAGCCTCAGGAACTCGGATATACTCGGCAAAAGCTCCGTTAACTAGGCTATCCTTGAGTTCAGCGCAAAGATTGGGCATATCTCTCTTGCAGAAGAAGCACTCACCACAAGGTGCAGAGTTTGTTGCTACAACGCGCATTCCCTCTTTGAAATGTCGAACACCTTCTCCTACTGCTTCAATTGCTCCCCCATACTCGTGACCAAAGAGTGCTGGTATATGCTTGATCAGAATCGGATGTCCTCTCTTGTATGTCTTGACATCGGTACCACAGGTAAGGGCTTTTCCGACTCTCACCAAGAGCTCACCCCGTCCAATTTCAGGTATGTCCGTTTCCTCGTATCGCACATCACCAATGCCATAGTACATGGCTGCTTTCATCCGTCGAGACATGAGCAATCCCCATGATAGGTTTCAATAGCCGTTTAAATGGCTTCCTGACAATCGCAACCGTAACGCTTAATCGTAATTTACTAATGTTATGGGCGGGCGCGTGAATATGCGAGTAAAGCCAAAATATCCTGAAAAGACTGAGTATCATTCCATGTCTGAGTGGGATGGTCGTACAGGAGGTACTGCCATAGACAGTTCAGGACGCAAGATCATCTATGATACTCCAGAAACCTTTGGAGGACGAGGTGATGGCACCTGTCCTGATGAACTATTCGTGTCCTCGTTGGTAGGCTGCCTAAATAACACATTCCTTGATTTTCAGCGCCGCTTTGAGATGGATCTCAAATCACTCGTGATTCGAGGAACTGCTATAGCAATCTTCGATGGCAATGGATATCTTGTAACTGGTATCAGTATTTCTGGCGAGGTCGTTGTTGGAGAGAATGAGCTCGAAACAGGAAAACGTTGCATTGAATTAATGAAGGAGTACTGCCATCTGACTAGGACCATCAAGGATTGCATTCCTGTTGAATTTGACATTTCTATTCGAGAAGAATAGATCAAGTATCAAGTGTGTTCATGAGTTCTGCTATCCGCTCCATGTAGGCATCAATATTTATCCACTGTCCACCATGGAAGAAGACGCTCTTGCAATATTTACAGAACCAGAACTCTTGGTAATAATTATAGGTCCTCTCTGGGACTAACTCTTCAATCTGTTTCTTCTCATCCTTTGTAATGTGAACCAGTTCACCATTGCATTTGGTACATCTAGATTTTGCTGGGTCCGCCTCTGGCTTGATTCCATACTGTAAAAAGACACTCGCCACCTCTTCGTCTACTGACCCTCTCACAAGCATCACTTCTACTCCAGTTTCTTTTGCGCGACTGGCGAGAATTGCATCCGATGTGAGCAGTACTCTCTCCTGTTCAAGTGCAATACGTATAATATCGTCATCATGCAATTTTGTAGAATAAAATGTATCATGCCCAGTGAGGCGGAGCCATGTTGCCAGCTTGCCTAGCATAGCATCGACAATGAATGTCTTCAAGTCTTATCACCAAAGAAGAGTCGCTTAGCATTTTCATACATTACAATCTGTATCTCATCGTTTGTTACTTGAGGATATCCTTGGTCTATCATCTCCTCCGGAATTCGAAGCTTGGTGAAGAAGTCAACCCATTTCTTCAAGGGCATTGCATATTCAAAAAGAGGAAAATCACTTCCGAAGAGCATTCGACTTGGAAACACTCGATTCAGCTTAGCCTCTGCAATCATCTGGTACACTCTAATTGGCACTTTGGATGCGAAGAATTGCCATCCCGACACGTCAACAGAAACATTCGGATTCTTGGAAGCAACCATTAACGCCTCATGTACCCATGGGACTCCAACATGTGCTAACACAATCTTCAATGTTGGAAAGTCTGCTGCCACTTTGTCTACATAGACTGGTTGCGCATATTTCACATGTTTGAATCTCGAAGTGAAACCTGTGTGGATAACAATTGGAATCCCTAGGTCAACACACTTTTCATAATATGGATAAAATGCATCATCGTCAGGGTAGAACCCGTTCGGAGGATACAGCTTCAATCCCCTACATCCTTTGAGTGTGACAGCACGTTCCAGTTCTCGAAGACCATTTTCTCCTCTTCTAGGATCAATACCTACAAATGAAACGATGTTTGGAGAATCAGCAATCTCATTCGTATGCCAGTCCGTCTTCTCTTGAAGGCTCAGGGGCATGGTCTGTGAGATACCACTATCGATTGGCAGAATCACTGCGCGTTCGACTCCACCTGCATCCATTGCAGTCGTTAATCTTTGGAGGGGGGAGTCGAGCTGAGCCTCAATACCAGCTCTCTCTGCTGCAATCTGTCTTGCATGTATGTCCTCTTTGCTGATGATATCTCTAGTCCATGTGTGGGCGTGTGCATCAATAACTCGCAATAGGATCCCACTTTCTTACAACTCATAGGAGCGATTAAGGTTTCTGCATCATCTCTAGGTTCAGAGGTTCCGCAGGAGGCTTGCAGCTCTACTAAGTTGAGCAATAGCTTCAATGGAAACAGTCATACTGCCAAGTTCGTTGTGTGTATTGTCTCCATGAAAATCAGTACCCCCGGTCTCAATGAGTCCAAGCCCTTTCGCGGCGTTCTTTACCTGTTTTGTATCTTCTTCAGGAATCGAGTTTCTCTCATAATTGTAGACCACTTCTACTCCCAATAGACCCGACTCCTTAAGGTCTATCAATAGGCTTCTGAGGTCACTTCCTGAGTAGTATAGAGGATGTGCCAACACAGGAACAGCTCCAACCTCCCTCAAGATTCTGATGCCCTCTGTTATGTCCGGCCGCGCTCGTTTTACGTATGCAGGCTTTCCCTCTGCAAGATACATAGCAAAAGCCTCGTCAATATTCATCACTACACCCATTTCAACGAGAATTCTTGCAAGGTGTGGCCTGCCAGGAGATGCTGCTGTTCGCATAATCTCTTCGACCTCTGAGTCTGCTACATCAAATCCTAGGTCTCTTAGTTTTTGCACCATCTTTGGAAATCTCGTGTTTCTCTCGTCTCTAAAGGCTGTCAATCTATCCTGTAGTTCAGGCCTATCGCTAGGAACATAATAGCCCAAGAGATGCAACTCATAGCCACGATATTCTGTACTAATCTCAACGCCAGGGATGCAAGCTAAATCATTCTTATCGCCTTCAATTAAGAACTCACTATTACCTCCAATGGTATCATGATCTGTGAGAGCAATCCCTCCTAGTCCCAAGTCTATAGCCATATCTACTAATTGTTTTGGAGAGTAGATTCCATCCGAGTGGTTAGAGTGAATATGTAGATCAGCAAGGGCTCTCACCATGCGCAGCCTCCTCTCGAAGGGTCTCTACAAGCTTTCTCACCCTATGGCAGACCTTCCTGATTTCTTCGCGACTGACTGTCACCGCAGATGGACAATCCTTGTCAAGGATGCACTTCCTCTTCCTAGCATCATAGATGATAGGGTAGTACCTACACCCCTCCGGACGATTCTCATAGATGCGGCAGACTTTAGATTCAGGATCATAGAAGTAACAGTGTCCGTCGACGTTTTTGAGTTCACAAAATCCTGCCATCACTCTGACTAGGAAATCTTCCTTTTTGTAACCTAATGACTCAATTCTTTGTGCATCCTCACGAGATAGGGTCATCTCTGTTTCAGTACAACAGAGTCTAATCTCTTCACACGAACCATCATGGTTACAAACAAATGGGGACAAGTATTACTACTACTCCTTATTATATTCGTGAACTGTAATATCGGTCAGACTGCGGTTTAACGGGTCATAGCGGTGATGAGTTCGCTCACCATCCCTGCATTCATCATCATCCCGATGAGTGATGTTTGACCGGTACAAGGCTAAATATGCTTTCAAAGAGTCAGAGCTGCACAGAATCTATTGGGTCACGAGGACTCCATCTTTCTAGAGACCCTTTCTAGCAAGTCTACGAGAGGGTGATAGGTTTCGAGTCATATCTTCGGCACCACTCTCAGCTGGCATGCTATAGTTTGGAAGAGTCTTTCCTGTAATCTTTAGGTAGGTTGCAGCGCGTACTTTGTAGAGGTAAGCAATGAGATCATCTGGTGGTGATACAGCACCCATCCTAAGTGCACGTCTTCTTCCAAACATGTCGAAGAATCTATCTAGTATGTTCATCTTATTCAATCCAAATATAATCAATGCGGGATTGCACAAAAGGCTTTCCAAGTAGACAATTTTCATACAAATAAGAGTTCACAGAGCCAAAGCGCTAAATAGTGACCATAACCCTCTTCGAACAGCTCTTCAGCAGGTGTGATACATCAGATGCGTATTGCTATTTTAGATAGACAGCGGTGCCGACCTAAGGACTGCACTCACGAATGTCAGAGATTTTGTCCTCGTGTGCGAACAGGGGACGAAACTGTCATCTTTCCCGATGGACAAGACAAGCCGCCAGTCATCGTAGAATCTCTCTGCTCTGGAGAGGCAATTTGTGTCAAGAAATGTCCGTATCACGTAATCAGCATAGTCAACCTTCCAGAGGAGCTTGAGTCTGATACAAGTCATAGATACAGTATTAATGGCTTCAAACTGTTTCGGCTTCCCATTCCAAAGGAGGGTATGGTCCTTGGCTTGATTGGTCCTAATGGTGTAGGAAAGACAACTGCAGTGCGAATTCTTGCAGGAGAATTACAACCCAACCTTGGTCAAGTGGAATCCCCCCCAGATTGGGAGGAGATCATCAGAGCATATCGTGGGTCTGAACTTCAACCGTTCTTTGAGAAGATTATGGCTGGCTCTATTGTTCCAATTCTCAAACCACAGAATATTACAGACCTGCCCAAGGTTAAGGATATAGCTGAACGTCCCATTAGTGACCTTTTGGAATCGTCTGACTCCTCGGGGCGACTGAAGGATCTTAGAGGCGACATGAGCCTCGATGAGATTTGGGATCGTCCTATCAAGTTCCTCAGTGGTGGCGAATTACAACGGGTAGCCGTCACTGCTGCCATTGTCCGTGAGGGGGATATATACTTCTTTGATGAGCCTACTGCGTATCTTGACGTTCGAGAGCGGCTGCGAGTTGGTAGAGCAATTCGCCACTTGGCGGATCTTGGGAAGACTGTGGTAGTTGTAGAACATGACCTATCAATTCTTGATTATGTATCAGATAATGTGTGTCTGTTTTATGGTACTCCGGGAGTCTACGGAATTGTGTCACATCCTCATGGGACACGTGTGGGCGTGAATCAGTTCCTTGATGGTTTTATTCCTGATGAGAATATGCGATTCAGAGACACCTCGATCTCCTTCAAGGGCATGTCAACAGAAGACATTGAGTTTACTTCTACTGAAACTATGATCGAGTATGGAAACATGCGAAAGGAATTCGAAGACTTCACGCTTGAGGTCAAAGGTAGTCGTGTATCGAAGGGTCAGGTCATTGGCATTCTTGGACCTAATGGTATTGGAAAGACCACATTTGTCCGTATGCTGGCAGGAGAGCTAGTACCAGACCAAGGAGAGGCACCAAAGAAGACTGTAACAGGACTTGACCTCAAGATCAGTTACAAACCGCAATATATCCCCGCCGACTTTGATGGAAACTTGAGAATGTACCTTCGTGAAGCTGGCGGAAATACAATCGATTCAGCTGATTTCCAGACCGGGGTGATTAAGAAGCTTGAACTTGAAAACTTGCTTGATCACAGTATTCAACAGCTCAGCGGTGGCGAGCTCCAGAGAGCTGCTATTGCGGCTTGTCTTGCGCGCGACGCTGATATCTACCTTCTAGATGAACCCTCTGCATTCTTGGATGTTGAGCAGCGGCTTGCGAGCTCTCGAGCGATACGAAGACAGGTTCGTAACAACCTAAAGACTGCCTTCGTTGTAGAACACTCCATTCTCATGGCCGACTATCTTAGTGATAGTATGGTTGTGTTCAATGGAACTCCTGGAAAATCTGGCGTAGCTTCGTCAGTCACTACTCTACGTACTGGTATGAACAACTTCCTGAAACAGATGGGTGTGACATTTCGTCGAGACCCCCAGACTGGTCGCCCCCGGGTCAACAAGGATGGATCCCAGTTGGACTCCCAGCAGAAGGCTTCTGGCGACTATTACTATGTTGGAAAGGGAAGCTGACCTCTTAACCTAGAGCCTTAACTTGCGATTCCAGTGATTTCTACCTGCAGACTTCTTTTCTGCATCAATCTCTGCTAGAATCTTCACCGCCTCATTACCACATCTGATGACATCCATCTCCCCTTTGACTTCGAACTCATCGCGTACCCTATTGGCATAGACTGCGCATACTGCACCTGTCCTGAAACCATAGATGTTACCGAGAGTGAATAGGGTAGCTGCCTCCATCTCAAAATTTGTCACATTAGCTCTTTGAAGGTCTTCGATAAGAGTAGTACTAAAGCTCTGAAAGAATCCACCATATCCTGGTCGTGATTGACCCAGATAGAATGAATCAGTAGAAGCTGATATTCCTAGATGGTAGGTGAATCCCAAGTTCTCAGCAGCCTCAATGAGTGCGAGGATAGTTTCATGTGAAGACGAAGCTGGATATTCCATCCGTACATACTGCTTACTTGTTCCATCAAGACGGACAGCTGCTGTGGAGATGATGAGATCACCAATCTCAATTTCCTTCTTTAAAGTGGCACATGAACCAACACGGATGAAGGAATCGACCTTGACATTAGCAAGCTCTTCAACTACAATTGCCATCCCCGGTCCTCCTATGCCCGTTGAGCATGCAGAGATGTCTGCACCTCTATATTTGCCTGTATGAGTGACAAACTGGCGATGTGTAGCCACTTCTCTAAACGAGTCCCATAGAGAACTTATGCGCTCAACCCGTTGAGGGTCCCCTGGAAGTAGGACGGTCTTTGCAACATCACCCTCTTTTACTTCCAGATGATACTGCTTTCTGTCCTCTGTGACTGGTTTCCTTGCTGAGACTTTAGCTTTTGTCATTGATTCACCTCTGAATATGTTCTTACAGAGTCAGAATTCCCTTTTGTATCCAGCGAATGGTCGCTCTAGCTAAGCATATAGGAGAAAGGTAGTATCTAAAAGGCTGAAATTCTGAGGTAAGGTATTATGACCAATATCGATGAACTACACCATTTGAGCTTGGGAAAACGTGTTAGACTTCATAGGATGATGTATGAGCACGGCCCTGGCAACGGTCATCTACTCATTCTACCGATTGATCAAGGCATTGAACATGGCCCGGTTGACTTCTTCGCCAATCCTCCTTCAGCGAATCCAGAGTTCCAGTTTAAACTAGCCCTGGAGGGTGGATATTCCGGTATTGCTCTGCATCTTGGTTTGGCTGAGAAGTATGCACCCAAGTATGCAGGAAGAGTGCCGATTGTCCTGAAGATTAATGGTAAGACCCGCATCCCGGGAGCTGGTGATCCAATATCCCCTATGACAGGATCAGTCGAGGATGCAGTTCGGATCGGGGCCGATGCAATCGGATATACTCTTTATATCGGGAGCCCGAGTCAGGTCGCTGATCTGAACCAGTTCAGGCAGGTCAAGGTTGATGCAGAACGATATGGAATGCCAATTATTGTTTGGGCATATCCTCGAGGAGAGGCTGTAGATAAGAAGGGTGGCAGGGACTCACTATATGCCATTGACTATGCAGCGAGAGTAGCTGATGAATTGGGTGCTGATATTGTTAAACTCAATGTTCCAGTCGACGACTCGAAAACAAGGGCACAGCAGCCCAGTCCTTATGACAAACTTGAGTTAAGCTATGAAGAGATGGTAAAGAAAGTCGTGAAGTCAGCGGGAAAGACAATGGTCTTGTTTTCTGGCGGCGGAAAAATGAGCGATGATGATGTTGTACATCGAGCAAAGGTATGTCTTGAGCAGGGTGCGACTGGGCTCATTTTTGGCAGGAATCTTTGGCAGAGAGAGTGGAATGACGCTCTTGCCATGACCAAACGTCTGAAAGACATGATGAAGAATCTATAATGTAGTTTCTGCTAATTTGTGTGTCATCGCCCTGAATGAGAACTATTATATGCATAAAGAATAGTCGAAGGTCTCGTAGGAACTACTCTTTTTTCAGAGTTTCTACAAAAAAATATACATGGGTAATGAAGGAGCAAATTGCAAATGGTTGAGACCACCATTAGCGTGATCAAAGCAGATATTGGGTCATTAGCTGGTCATGTTATAGTCCCTGATTTCCTGATCGAACTGGCTCGGAAATCGCTGAAAGAGGGAGTTGAAAAGAAGATCATCAATGATTTTCATGTTTCTAATGCAGGCGATGACCTAGAACTGATTATGACTCACAATAAAGGAGAGGGAAATGCAGAAGTCCACAAGCTTGCTTGGGACACTTTCATCAAGGGCACTGAGCTTGCCCGCAAGAAAAAAATCTATGCAGCAGGGCAGGACATACTAGCTGATACATTCAGTGGGAATGTGAAGGGTATGGGTCCTGGTTCCGCAGAGATGACATTTGAGGAACGCAAATCGGAACCCATTGCTGTCTTCATGGCTGACAAGACTGAACCTGGTGCGTATAATTTACCACTATTCAAGATATTTGCAGACCCGTTCAATACAGCTGGGCTCGTCATTGATCCCAACCTTCATGATGGCTTCAAGTTCGTAATTCAAGATATTATGAAAGATATCCCTTGTTTCATTGAGATGAAGGCTCCGGAGGAAATGTACGACATTCTTGCACTTCTTGGAAGTACTGGACGATACACAATCAAGAAAATCTATCGAAATGATGGAATGATTGCAGCATCTGTCAGCACGGACAAACTACATGCAGTTGCCGGTAAGTATGTCGGAAAAGACGACCCTGTTGCAATTGTGAGAGCACATTCTGGTCTACCGGCAATGGGAGAAGTACTTGAAGCATTCACACTTCCGCATTTGGTTTCTGGGTGGATGAGAGGTTCTCATACTGGCCCACTTCTTCCTGTTGGATTGAAAGACTCTCGATGTACAAGATTTGATGGTCCTCCAAGAGTTATTGCACTTGGTTTCCAAGTTTCCGATGGTATGCTTGTTGGACCCGTTGATCTCTTTGACGATGTTGCATTTGATATTAGTCGCCAGCGCGGAATGGAGATGGCCGACTATCTGCGTAGACATGGACCCTTCCAGCCTCACAGGCTAAGTGATGATCAGATGGAGTACACAACATTGCCAAAGGTTCTCACGCGCTGCGAGAATAGATTTGTCACTGAGGAATTAGTACCAAAGGGCAAGGCAAAGAAAAAAGAGAGTTCAGTAGAATAATCGGTTCTCAATAATACTCTCAGAAGAGTACATTAGAAGATGCTATGCCGTTCGGGCAGAGTCCTTTCAGTATACAGAGATGATGAGTTCTGAGCGAAATGCATAACTCATGACTGACCTGTATCCATCACCATGAAAGAAGCTAGGTTGAAGAGAATAGCGCCAACAAGTGTAGAGAGTTACCTAGCAAGCATTCCTGAGGATGCAAGGGATGCCTTGGAGAATCTTCGAAGGGATATCAAAAAGATAGTACCTGAAGCAGACGAGATTATTAGCTACCAGATTCCAACCTTCAGACACAATGGAAGAATGCTTGTAGCCTATGCTGCTTGGAAGAATCACATCAGTCTATATGTAATGAGTCTCTCTGTCATGAATAAATTCAGGGAGGAATTAAAATCATATGACACAGCCAAGTCAACTATTCATTTCTCGTTTGAACAGCCACTCCCTTCTGCACTTGTGAACAAGATAGTAAATGCTCGGATAGAAGAGAATGAGACACGAAGCAAAGATAGGAAATGAGGTATAGCTATCTTTTACTACCACTCATCCAGTTCGTTTAATGATATGATACCCGAATTTTGTTTTCACAGGATCAACTGTCATTGCTCCAATGCTGAGACCAAAGGCTGCTCTCTCGAATTCTGGGACCATCTGCCCCTTTGTGAACCAACCTAGGTCGCCACCTTTCTTCTTTGAGGGACATGTACTGTAATCTTTAGCGATTTTTGCGAAATCCTCTCCAGAAGATATTCTACCAATGAGTGCTTGGGCTTGACTATGCTTTTCGACGAGTATATGACTTGCTCGGACTTTTCCTGCTTTAGCTTTAGACATTGAATCACCTGTATTTGGGTGTATGCAGGAATTCCAGAAAATTGAGGGTCTTAAAGTTGTTCACTTGTGAGTCCATCCCGAAAACGAGGTTTTATGTCCGAATTTGCTCAAAGTCTATGTTAACAAGTGATTATGATGAAGGCTACGGTATTCCACAAGCATGGTCCTCCTGATGTTCTCTCGTATGAGGATTTTGAAATTCCAAAGATTCATTCCGGTCAAGTCTTGGTAAAAGTAAAAGGGGTAGCTCTGAATCACCTCGATCTTTTTGTACGGTCTGGTATTCCAGGTCTAAACCTCGAAATGCCTCATATTTTAGGTAGTGACATCAGTGGGGAGATTGTGGAACTTGGCAGTGATGTAAGGGGCACCCTTGAAGTTGGGCAGAAGATCCTCGTAGACCCTGGTATCTATTGTGGAGAATGTGAATTCTGTATTCGTGGAGAAGAGTCTCTCTGTACTTCATATGGGATTATTGGTGAGCACGCTCGAGGCGGTTACGCTGATTATATTGCATTAAATCCACAAAATGTGATACCTATTCCTGAAACTGCTAGAATTGACTTGGTTGATGCAGCATCAATCCCTCTAACTCTGATGACTGCTTGGAGACTGATGATCACCAAGGCCAAGATTAAACCGGGTGATGATGTCCTAATTATTGGGATAGGGGGCGGAG
>Ga0224495_10000462_pt1 | contig 32736 bp, 30 predicted proteins | sample SF_Jul11_sed_USG_FD_168128 | JGI IMG/M metagenome (GOLD analysis project Ga0224495, IMG submission 168128) | Sediment microbial communities from San Francisco Bay, California, United States - SF_Jul11_sed_USGS_4_1 | ecosystem: Environmental > Aquatic > Marine > Sediment | place: USA: California... | reverse complement strand
TGTTGCGCAGCTATTTTCCTTTCTATAACCACAGTAGAATGCATTCATCCCTAAACTACGTATCGCCAGCAACGTATGAAAATCAGTTGGCTTAATCAGGTGTCAATTTTATTGGGGGAAGATTCGGTTCCACTTGCACGTGCTGCATAACCCGCCGTTCAATTCGGATGCTTTACTAAAAACGTAGCGGATCGCCGGTTAACTCCACACAAATGAAAGAAACGTTAAAACCCGGCATTCGATTTGAGCACAGGTATGTTGTGCCGCAATCCAAGACTGTCCCGGCACTTTATCCGGAAGCGGATGAGTTCCTGCTGATGCCGGAGGTATTTGCGACGGGTTTTCTGGTGGGATTTCTTGAGTGGGCCTGTATCAGGGCGGTTAACCCCCATCTCGATTGGCCGAACGAGCAAACTGTCGGCACGCACATCGATGTGAGTCACGAGGCGGCTACACCGCCCGGCATGGAAGTTACCGCCAAGGTGGAGCTGATCTCTGTGGAGGGCAGGCGGCTCACTTTTTCAGTTGAGGCGCACGATGGTGTGGACCTGATTTCCCGGGGGCGGCACGAGCGCTTTGTGATCGACAAGCTGAGGTTTGATGCCAAGCTAGGCACAAAAAAGGGCGAGCCCCGCTAATTCCAGAACGCGCGTTGCTTGTTGAAATGCTTTACGGCCTTGTTTAGCGCGGCGAACTGGTCGCTCAGGTCATGTGCGATCCATCCCTTTGCAAGGGTGATGGCCTCCTGATGAGCGGCAAGTTCGCTTTCCCCGGCTTGTTCATCCAGCAGGCGATGCGCCACGGCGACATCGTTGATTTGCCCGAGCACTTCCTGGATTGAGCTGAGCGCTTCAAGAAAAGACCTGGTGTGTTTCTTGTGGTAATAACCCGCGAAGAATTCGGTGCTGTAGCGCAGTTTTTTGGCGAGGATGCGTACGGTGTGCAGTTGCTCCGCATCAATCGAGTTTGTTTCCTTCACAGCCCGCGCAAACCGTTCGGCCAGCTTGCCCAGCCTGCGGGTGGCGAAATCGCGCGCCTGCGGCGCTTCGCTGCCGAATTGCGTCCAATAGCTTCCGTTCATCCAGATGGAGAAGCGCAATATCAGTCTTTGCAGGTCGCGCGCCCGGCTATCGCTGCGCAATGACACATAGCATTCGGCCCGCTGTCGCATGCCGTTTGCCAGCATCGCCTGCAGCCCGGCATGCCCGGCCATACGATGACATATCGGTACCAAGGTCTGGGCGATGAACACGTCCCATTCGCGTATTTTTCCCAGTGCGTTACACAAGGCAGCCACTTCGCTATTCAGGGCTGCAAGCTGTTCGTCGGCATGCAGTTTTTCTGCCATGCGCAATACCACGCGCAGGCGGCGCAGCGCGACGCGCATCTGGTGCAGATATTCGGCATCGTCGCTCGCCATCGCACCGCGCAGGTTGGCCTGAAGGTGCTGCAGGCAGGACCAGAGCAGCATTTGCAGCACAGCATCGAGCTGCTCATCTCCTGCAACAACGGGTGCGCCGGCCTTGACCGGGGTGCCGGTATATCCGCTCAGCAACCGGTAGCCATATTCGGCCTTGTTCACCACTTCCAGTTCCAGCGGCACAATCTCAAGCATCTCCAGCGCAAGCTCGAATAGTTGACGCGGATTTCCAGACTTGAGCTCCAGTTCGATCTCGCACAATGGCACGCCAAGCTGTTGCGTGCTGATCTGCCCCTGATCCATGCACAATTCGATCTCGGCATAACCTGAATTTCCATCGGGATAGCTGAGTATCCGCGTGGAACGCGAGAAATCCGTGACGAATACCGGGTGCAGTTTTTTACGTAGCGAGTGCGGGAGATACGCATCCCAGTCCACTTCACTGGAAGTAAAGTCGAGCTCGGGCCGGCGCACGTTGACTTCCCACTCGTTGCGCTGATGCAGCCCCGCCCTGATCGAGCCGCCGCCTTTCAATGTCTGTATCCATTGCCGTCCGACACGGCGCAGGCGCAGCGCTATCCGGGCTTGATGCAATGCCAGCTTGGGCGTGTCGAAATAGATGTTGTACAGGCGGCGCGTCACCGGGCGGGTGACCGCATAGGATTTGAGCAAGGCGTGGCGCTTCAGGCGAGCCAAGGACTCGGGGGAGATGCGCAGCTTGAGTTCGGTTTCAACCGGCATGATTTCTGTTCTTAATCCATTTTGCTCTGTAGTCGCAAAGCTGCTCGCCTTTCAGTGCCTATACCGCCTGCCCTGCCGCATAGCCGGAAGCCCACGCCCACTGGAAGTTATAGCCGCCGAGCTGGCCGGTGACATCCACTACTTCGCCGATGAAATACAGGCCGGGTACTTCGATGCATTCCATGGTCTTGGACGAAAGTGCGCGGGTATCGATGCCGCCGCAGGTCACTTCGGCCTTCGTATAACCTATCGTGCCGGAGGGTGTGACCTGCCAGTCGTGCAGTTTCTCAGCGATCTGTTTGCGCTGTTTGTCGTTGTACTGGTTGAGCGGTTTGTTCTCGATGGCGGATAGTTCGGCCAGTTGCGCGCACCACACATCGGAGAAGTTTTTCGGAAACCACTGGGTCAGGTAATTCGCCAGCTGTTTCTTGCTGCCTTTCTGCTCGACCAGCAAGGCCGCGATGTCGATATCCGGCAACATGTCGATATGCAGCGCCTCGCCATGTTGCCAGTAGGAAGAGATTTGCAATATCGCCGGGCCGCTGAGGCCGCGATGGGTGACCAGCATGTTCTCGCGGAACGACTGTTTGCCGAAACTCACTTCGACATCCAGCGAAACACCGGTGAGCTCTGCATAGGGCTTCCAGTCGTCCGGCGCAAAAGTCAGCGGCACCAGGCCCGGCTTGAGCTTGGTGATGGGAACGCCAAACTTTTCGGCAATCTTGTAGCCGTAAGGCGTTGCGCCTGCCTTGGGGATGGATAGTCCGCCGGTGGCGATCACCAGCGATGCGGCGTTGAATTCACCCCGCGTGGTGTCGAGGTAAAACTTGTGGCCGTCGCTTTTGCCCTGATTCTCCGAGTCTTCATCCAGTTCACCGCCTTCAGCTGCCGGGTAGTACTTGATCTCGCCGACTTCGCAGTTCATGAAGCGCTTTACGCCCGCTGCTTCGCATTCGCCGCGCAGCATGGTGATGATGACATCCGACTCTTCGTCGCAGAACAGTTGTCCCAGTGTCTTTTCGTGAAAACCGATCTTGTGTGTTTTCAGTAGCGAGATGAAATCCTGCGGCGTATAGCGTGCCAGCGCGGAACGGCAGAAGTTGGGGTTGCTGGAAATGAAGTTTTCCGGCTTGGCATTGATGTTGGTGAAGTTGCAATGACCGCCGCCGGAGATGCGTATCTTCTCGGCCAGTTTTTTGGAATGATCGAGCAATACGACGGAGCGTCCGCGTTGTCCGGCTTGCAAGGCACACATCAGGCCGGCAGCGCCGGAGCCGATGATAATTACATCTGTTTTCATATTTATACGTTACCGCCCGTTTCGGGCATTAGTTTGATTGATTTATATTCTGCCGGCCAAAGTCAGGCCGGTTCTTCGAGTTTTTTCCACAGGCAATCGCCCTTGCTGGCCTTGTCGATGTCTGCAAGCTGCTGGGCATGCGCGGCCAGTTCTTCGGCTGTGGGCTGCAATACACGCAGCTTTGGGCGCGATGCGTCGGTACTGAGCACCGCAGGTTTGCGCGTCGTCGGCATATCGTCGCCAAGCAAACTCTCCTGCCCGCGTGTCATCGCGAAATACACTTCGGCAAGCAATTCGGTATCCAGCAGCGCGCCGTGCAGGGTGCGGTGGGCGTTATCAATTTCGTAGCGGCTGCACAACGCGTCGAGGCTGTTTTTCTTGCCCGGATGCATCTCACGCGCAACCTTGAGCGTGTCCGTCACTTCGTTTTTCAGTGGCTGCAATCCGAGCAGGCTCAGCTCGTGATTGAGGAAGCCCATATCGAACGGTGCGTTGTGGATGATCAGTTCAGAGCCTTCGATAAATTCAAGGAAGCTGGTCGCGATATCGGAAAACTTGGGTTCGTTCTGCAAACGCTCATAGGTCAGCCCGTGTACCGCCACCGCACCGGCCTCGATCTCGCGTTCGGGATTGAGATAACGGTGAAAGCGACGCAAGGAAATTTTTCGCCCATCCAGTTCGATCGCGGCCAGCTCGATGATACGGTGGCCCTGCTTCGGGTCCAGCCCGGTGGTTTCGGTATCCAGTACGATCTTACGCATTTGTCTTCTCCAGAATCAGTTCAACACCCCTGTTCGCCAGCTCATCTGCACGCTCGTTACCGTCATGCCCGGCATGCCCCTTCACCCACACCCATTCGACATGGTGTTGCACTGCCAGGGCATCCAGCCTGCGCCACAGGTCCTCGTTCTTTACCGGCTTTTTGTCGGCAGTCTTCCAGCCGCGCAATTTCCACCCGTGTATCCAGGTACTGATGCCCTGCTGCACGTATTTGGAGTCGGTATGCAGGCGCACATGACAATGGCGCGTCAATGCCTCGAGCGCGGAGATCGCGCCGAGCAGTTCCATGCGGTTATTGGTGGTGAGCTCTTCGCCGCCAAACAGCTCGCGTTCCTTGCCCTTGGTGCGCAACAGCGCGCCCCAGCCGCCCACGCCGGGGTTTCCCTTGCATGCGCCGTCGGTGAAAACTTCTACGATGTCCTTGCTCATTGCGGATCATTCTTTCTGCGTTGCGTTATCCTGTTATTCAGCTTGGGCGCAGCCGGTATCAGCTTGCTCACCAGCCCCTTGTTCCATTTCGGCTTGATCAACCTCATTCCCGGCACGCGCTTGATCGCATGCAGGAAATAGATCCCGCCCCTCACTGCCCACCAGCGGTCACCCGCCTTCTCCATGAACGAAAACCGCTCCAACCATGCTTGTGACCGGAACGGCGGCGCATAGGCGGCAAAACGTCCGCCCTCAATCTCGAATCCCAGCAACGCGAGCCAGTCCTTGATGCGCGGCAAGGAAATGAAACGACCCTGCCAGGGATAATCGGGGGAATCGGCTTTGCAATAAGGCAGCCCGCCCAAAGTTCTTCGCAAACCCCACAGGCTGCGCGGATTGAAGCCGCTGATCACCAGATTGCCCTCGGGACGCAGCACACGCGCGACCTCACGCAGTGTCTGGTGCGGATTTTCGGAAAATTCCAGCACATGCGGAATCACCACCAGATCCATGCTGTCGCTGTCGAACGGCAACTCCGCACAGACCAGCCGCACCGCGTTACCCGGCTGGTTGCCGGCGCTGAAGCGCAACGGCATCCTGTTGGCCTGCAGAAAGTCATGCTCCGGCAACCCCAGTTGCAGCGCGTTGTAGCCGAAGATATCGCTGACCGTACGGTCGAAATATACTTGCTCGCGCGCCCGCACATAGCTGCCCTGTGGCGTGGCAAACCACTCGCTCAAACTTTGCGCTGTTGACTTACAATAAGGCATCGCTTCCATTCCAGCCGCTCAATGTCAGCCATAAATATCACCGCCATTCCGGCGCTGAACGATAATTACATCTGGGCCATCCATGATGATCGTCATGCGGTCGTTGTCGATCCCGGCGAGGCTGAGCCGGTTTTGGCATTCCTGGCAGCCCAAAACCTGATGCTTAAGGCCATCCTGTGCACCCACCGCCATCACGACCACGTCGGCGGCATCGCCCAATTACGCGAAGTATACAACGTGCCGGTGTACGGACGCAGACATCCCGGAAATACGCACATCACCGATAGCCTGAATGAAGGAGACAGACTGGATCTTTCCCAACCCGGGATTGATCTTGCTATCGCCTTCGATATCATCGATGTGCCCGGTCATCTCGAAGACCACATCGCTTTCACCGCCCCCGGTCTCGTCTTCTGTGGCGATATCCTGTTCGGCGCCGGTTGTGGCAGGAACTTCGAGGGCACCCCCGCGCAACTGCAGCACTCGCTGCAGCGCCTCGCCAGCCTGCCCGATACCACGCTGGTCTACTGCGCCCACGAATATACCGCCGCCAACCTGCGTTTTGCCGAAACCTGTGAACCGGGTAATGCCGCAGTAAAACAGCGCATTGCCGACACACGGCAACTCCGGGCCGACAACCAGCCCAGCGTGCCATTTACTATTGCGCTGGAAAAAACCACCAACCCTTTTTTACGCTGCACGCAGCCAGAAATCATCCAGACCCTGCAGCAACAGCGCGGCCTCACCGACATAACAGAACTCGATGTATTCACTGCCCTGCGCCAGTGGAAGAACCATTTTTGATTGCGATATCAGGCGTTATGCGATATCCTGCGCGCCCTTTCGGAGAGGTGGATGAGTGGTTTAAGTCGCACGCCTGGAAAGCGTGTTTAGGGTAATACCCTAACGGGGGTTCGAATCCCCCCCTCTCCGCCAAATTAAAATGGGCATCCGTCAGGGTGCCTTTTTCAATTTGGATGAGTCTAGGTGTGGACGAACCACCCCGGGTTCGACCAGCAAGCACTGCTTGCGCAAGATGCCGCAGGCAGTCCCGAATGCAATGAGGGATGAGGTTGTCGCGGATGTAACGTGACAACCGAACAATCCCCCCCTCTCCGCCAAACGACTTCATCCTTCAAGCAAACTCGGAGAATCTATTTATTCTCCCAACGTTCAGTTTGCCATGAAGTGCAAAATCCGGCCGCCCCTTGAATCCAGTACCCATATAGCAGCAAGTAGCCTTGGCAGAATATTGTGGGATAATCCCTTTCTTTAGAGTAGCTATTAAACAGGCAGACTGGCAGCCAGAGTCCTGATTTACTGGCTCTTGAAGTAGCACAAAGCCCTATTCACTCTGGGCAACATAATGTCGGGGACTTCATGAAAGACAAGCGTTTCTACTTGTTTTTGCATCGCCAGATACCGGTGTTTCTGGCGCTTTCCCTTTTGCCGGGCCTTGGGTATGTTTTTCTAGGCTGGCTCAATGACATCCTTGTTCCCGCGCTCGTATGGTATCTGCTTGTCATCGTGGCCTCAGTTGTAGGTTATCGCATCTATCGCGATTTTGACTACGATTCAATGAGCGATAAGACGCGCGACCAATGGTACCGTCGCTGCTCCCGGTTCTTTTACAGTTTCTTCCTGCTATGGGTGGGTATCTTCCTGGCCTACGTGTGGCATTCCGAATCCAAGTTGCACTACATCGCGATATTCACCGAGATCGGTGCTTCTGTCGTGGCTGCGAACCTGTTGGCATCAGACCGGAAGCTCTATAAGCCCACTATTTTCGTGTTGATGATTCCGCTGATCATCTATTTCTTCATGATCGGCGAATGGTATGGATACGTCCTGACCGCTTTCGCATGCACTCTCACCTGGGTGCTGCTTTATGCTGCCAACAGCAGTTATCAGCTGTTGCAGCAGGCCAGCTTTCAGGCCAGCCATGACGCGCTCACCGGTCTGAATAACCGGCAATCTTTCATCGAGCATCTGCAACGGAAGATGAATGCACTGAACGACAGCGGTGAGTTTTCCTATATCCAGCTTATCGACCTTGACCACTTCAAGAACATCAATGACTCCCTCGGTCATGAAATCGGAGACAAGTTGCTCCAGAGCGTGTGCTCGCGTCTTGATCAATGCGTTCCGGAAGGATGTTTCGTCGCCCGTCTTGGCGGTGACGAATTCATCATCACCGGGAAAAATTTCAACAGTAAACAGGAATGCGAACGGTCCGCTGTAGAAATATCCGAGCAACTTGTCGCCCGGCTCAAGGAACACTATACGATCAGGCAACACCATCTCTACATCAGCGCCAGCATAGGCGTAAGCATTATCAGCGGCGGTGAACTTGATGCCAGCACCTTCATCAAGGAAGCCGACATTGCCATGTATGAGGTCAAGGCCAATGGACGCGACGGCGTATTCGTTTTCAATGAGGAGATATCAAAGCGTGTCGAGAGATATCTCGAGATCGAGAACCAGCTTCACGCCGCAATCAACAATCGCGAGATCACACTGCACTTCCAGCCTCAGGTAAACCGTTCCGGCAAAACAATCGGGGCGGAAACACTGGCACGATGGAACAGCCCCACGCTCGGTAATATCCCTCCCGATCAGTTCATTCCGATCGCCGAGCAGACCGGGATGATCATCGAACTGGGTTACCAGATCATGGAATCCGCCTTCAAGACATTACGTGAATGGCGCGACAAGGGCATAAGGCTCGACCAGTTCTCGATCAACATCAGCATACGCCAGTTTACTCACCTGCATTTTGTGGAACAGGTTGAGGAAATGATGAGCCGTTTTCTCGACGATGAATTGCGCCACAAAATCATTTTCGAGATCACCGAATCCATCGTTGCGGAGGATATCCATCAGGTGATTTCGATAATCGGCAAACTCAAGAAACAAGGCATCCGCTTCTCCATGGACGACTTTGGGACCGGCTATTCCTCGCTCAGCTACATGAGTCGTATACCGCTGAACGAGATCAAGATCGACCGCTCGTTCGTCAATGCGCTGGACCGGGGTGACGGCGACAGGGAAATGATCGTGACCATCCTGAACATGGCAAAGATTTTCAAGCTGGGCATCGTAGCCGAAGGCGTGGAAACTGCGGAGCAGCTCGACTTTCTGCTTGAAACAGAAACGCAGTTATTCCAGGGCTACTTCTATTCAAAACCGCTGCCCACCGAGCAGTTCGAAGCGTTTTACCTAAGATCTCCGGCTAACGGCGGTTGAATTGATTTCTTTTCAGCACCTGTCGAAAAGGAGTATCGATATCAAATAAGCGGTGGGATTATTCTGCTCCCGCTACATCATATATCACCCGGTGATCCGGTGATGCCGGCTTGCTGAGATTTACGATTTCACCGGTCTAATCCAATTGGGTCATGCGGTTTTTTTCACCACCTGCATCGCGGTGGCGACCATCCCTGCTATATCGGTGGCATTGCCCGGAATGATCATGGTATTCCCTTCCTTGGCAATATTTCCAAAGGCATCGACAAAACGCTCGGCCACCTTGAGGTTAACGGCGGTTAATCCTCCTTCACTTTGTATCGCATTGGCAACCAGGCGTATGGATTCGGCCGTGGCATTGGCTACCAGCAGCAAGGCTTCTGCTTCACCCTGGGCGTTGTTGATGGCCGCCTGACGCGTACCTTCCGATTCACGTATCGAGGCGGTCATCAGGCCTTCGGCGAGATTGATCTCTTCCTGCTTCTTGCCCTCGGACTGTGCGATCAGCGCGCGCTTTTCGCGCTCTGCGGTGATCTGCTTCTGCATAGAAGCGAGCACCTGTTGAGGGGGAGTGATGTCCTTGATCTCGTAACGCAACACTTTTACGCCCCAGTTCGGGCTGGCTTCATCCAATGCGAACACCACTGTGCGGTTAATCGCCTCGCGATCTTCCAGCAACTTGTCCAGATCGCGTTTTCCGCACTCTGAACGAAGGGCAGTCTGTGCCAGCATGGTAATGGCAGCAAGATAGTTTGAGGTGCCGTAACTGGCGCGAGCCGCATCGGTGACCTGGTAATACAGCACCCCGTCCACTTGCACCTGAGTATTGTCGCGGGTGATGCAAACCTGCGGTTCGATGTCGATAGGGAACTCGGTCAGGCGGTGGCGATAGGCAACGCGATCCATAAACGGGATGACGATACTCAGGCCGGGTTCCAGTGTTCTGTTGTATTTGCCGAAACGCTCGATCACCCATGCATTCTGCTGGGGGACTATCTTGATTGTTTTGAATGCCAGAAATACCGCGAAAATTCCAACTACGATGACAAATGTATCCATGTTTGACCTCTGCGTATTATTTTCTATTCGATTACTAGAAGGCTGCCAATTATTTGTTTGATTTTCCAGCTCTGGCGAGAGCTATCCGGTGTGGCAGTGTCTGCCAATTCAGCTGTCCATTCTGCCCCCCGGTAGCTTACACGCGCATTCCGATCTCCCGACCAGCTCACTAACTGTACTGTCTGTCCGATATCGTATGCAAGATTGGTCTCTTCATTTTTTTGTCCCTGCCTCCAGCGGTAAATTGCAGCGATGCTGACCGTACAGAATAGCGCTGCCACTGTCGACTGTACCTCCCAGTTCGCACCCATATATGCGCTGAAACCCGCGAAGGACAAACCCAGAGAAACTGCCAGCAAATAGAAGGTACCGCTGAGCATTTCGGCAATCACCAGCACTACTGCCGCCATCCACCAGATCCAGTAAGCTTCCATCGTTCAATCTCCTGAAATGTATTGTGGGCGAAATTCCTGATATTGCTGCCCGGAAATCACCTCAATCAGCGTTGCCATGCACGCATGATAGAAAATTTATCTACGGCAAGATTGTCAAATACGGCCCAGTACTTTGTTGTAGACCGCGAGATATTCTTCCGCACTGATCTTCCAGCTGAATTCTTTTGCCATGCAATTGCCGCACAGCGCGCTCCATTGTTTTTTATCTCGGTATGTATCGATAGCGCGCAGAATCGTGCTGTACAAATTGATGGCGGTCTCTCCCTTGAATTTAAATCCGCTGGCGGTGCCGTCCTTCAAAGTTGCTTCAGTACAGTCCACCACTGAGTCTTCCAGACCGCCGGTGGCATGAACAATCGGCGGCGTACCGTAGCGCTGACTGTACAACTGGTTCAGGCCGCAGGGCTCGAAGCGTGAAGGCATCACAAAGATGTCGGCTCCCGCCTCGATCTGGTGTGACAATCCCTCGTCAAACCCGATCATCACACCGATCTGGCCGGGATAAAGTTGCGACAATTCCTTCGCGGTAGTCTGCATTTTGGCGTCACCGCTACCTAGTATCACCAGCTGAGCAGGGAGTCTGCACAGAAGCGGTGCGATTTCCAGCAACAGATCCAGCCCCTTCTGGTGTGTCAATCGGCTAACCACTCCCAACAGGGGAATATCCGGATCAATCTCCAGCCCCATCCTGTGTTGCAGCGCCTCTTTGTTGGCCACCTTGCCGGCCATTTTGTCTTTGGTATAGGTTTTAGCCAGGTGTGCATCGGTTGCCGGATTCCATTCGTCCGTGTCGATACCATTAAGAATGCCTGTCAGGCTCTCGCTGCGTGCCGACAACAGTCCCTGCATGCCGAAGCCGAGTTCTTCCTGCTGAATTTCCCTGGCGTAGTTGGGGCTGACAGTGGTGATGTGATCGGCGTAGAACAGCCCCGCTTTGAGAAACGACATGCTGCCGTGAAATTCAACACCATTGATACTGTAACTGGATGGAGGCAGCCCTAATTGTTGAACCGCTTCCGGGGGAAAAATCCCCTGAAAAGCCATGTTATGGATGGCAATAACGCTCGGTGCGGCGCCGATTTCAAAATGCAGATAGGCCGGTGTGAGACCGGTCTGCCAGTCATTACATTGCACCAGATCGGGATGCCAGGAAAGCGGCGATGAAGCGCTTCCCAGTACTGCGGCCACTTTTGAAAGCAGCCCGAAGCGGATAGCATTGTCCGCCCAGTCATGGCCGCGTGGAGTCTGATAGGGTCCGCCGTCACGCTGGTAAAGGATGGGGCACTCAAGCACCATTACCGGCACTCCGTTGGGCATCGTGCCGGAAAGAAGCCGGGCAAACGGAAAACCAGACAGCTCAAACTTCGCAATTTCCTTGTGTTGCGGCAATTGCGCCATGACCTGGTTATAACCCGGCACCAGCACCCGCACATCCACTTTAATGTCACGCAAGGCAGCCGGCAAGGCACCGCTCACATCCGCCAGCCCGCCAGTCTTGATCAATGGCGATACTTCGGAGGTTGCATACAATACTTTCAGTTTTTTCAAATCAAGCTCACTTTCATTGTGTGAGGGTCCGTTTAATCGACATAACAGGTTCGTTTTTTTGTGAAATCCAGCAAATTGAGAAATTGCCGGACATGCGAAAAAATCAATGCTTCTGCTTGCTGTATTTCCGGCTTACATAGTTATCCACGATCGCCTTGAACTCGGCCGCAATATTTTCACCCCGCAAGGTTGTGGATTTTTCCCCGTCTATATACACCGGCGCAGCCGGACTCTCGCCGTTTCCCGGCAGGCTGATGCCAATGTTGGCGAGCTTGCTCTCGCCTGGTCCATTCACAACACACCCCATCACGGCGACGGTCATGTTTTCCACACCATCATATTGCTCTCGCCATACCGGCATCTGGGAGCGCAAATGGGACTGGATGCTTTGCGCCAGTTCCTGAAAAAAACTGCTGGTGGTTCGGCCGCAGCCCGGGCACGCGGTCACCATCGGCGCAAAAGCACGCAACCCCATGGTTTGCAGAATTTCCTGACCAACCAGCACTTCCTGAGTACGGTCTCCACCTGGTTCGGGGGTGAGTGAGATGCGGATAGTGTCACCGATCCCTTCCTGCAACAGAACTCCGAGTGCCGCCGTTGAGGCGACGATGCCTTTGGAACCCATGCCAGCTTCGGTCAGACCCAGATGCAAGGCATAATCGCACTGCTGTGTCAGCGAGCGGTATACCGCGATCAGGTCCTGAACCTCGCTCACCTTGCAGGACAGGACAATGCGGTTATGGGCCATGCCCAGTTGTTCCGCACGTTGCGCGCTCTCCAGTGCTGAAGCGATCAACGCAGCGCGAGTCACTTCTCCAGCTTCCTTTGGCTGTGGCAGGCGTGAGTTCTCGTCCATCATGCGTACCACCAGATTCTGGTCGAGGCTACCCCAGTTAACGCCAATACGCACCGGCTTATCGTAACGGATCGCGGTCTCTATCATGATCGTGAACGGATCGTCTTCCTTGCGGTTGCGACCGACATTACCCGGATTGATTCGGTATTTCGCCAAGGCCTGGGCGCAATCCGGAAATTCGGTGAGCAGGCGATGGCCGTTGTAATGAAAATCGCCAACCAGCGGCACATCGCAACCCATGTCATCCAGTTGCCTGCGAATATTCGCCACTTGCGCTGCAGCCTCGGGAGTATTGACCGTGATACGCACCAGTTCAGAACCGGCCTTGGCCAATTCGAACACCTGTTGCGTGGTCGCCTTCGCGTCTGCGGTATCCGTATTGGTCATGGACTGCACCACAACCGGTGCGCCACCGCCCAGCATTACTTTCCCGACCAGCACACGTTGCGAAGGACGGCGATTGATCATTATCGAACTCATGCTTACTTCAGTTTCAGAAAAGCCACATCGGTCGTCGTTCTGGTAAAGGGAGTCAGATCAACCTGTTGATCCTTGAAATAAAGACGTACCGAAGGCGCATGCCCGACCAGTACCGAGAAAGGCATATTGCCCTCAACCTTTTCGTCCTCGCCGGGTTGGCACATCCGTCCCAACAGGATATTGCCATCCCTGTCTTTTACTTCTATCCACGATTCTTCGTCAAACTCCATACGAAGAAAACCGGGATTAGGAGGTAAATCGGAAACAATAATTGCGGGTGCCGGAGAGAGCTGTGAAGCCGGTGTTGTCACGCGGGATTGCACCACTTCCTTTACAGGCTTACCTTTTGCTACCTCTGTCTCTGCAGGAGCAGGCACATCGGGAGTTGACTGCACAGGATCTGATTGTAAAACTACAGCTTCATCGGACTTGGTCTCTGTTGACTTAACATCTCCGGAAGTAAAATTCCATACTGCAAAAATCACTACCAGAACAGCCAGCAACAGTGCGGCGCCCAGCAAAATCAAATTTTGACGTTGTGCAGTTTGCTCATCGGGATAGGGCATACCTACCGAGGGAGGCGTCAACTCCGGCGAAATCTCGTTAGCACGAGTCAAATTGGCTAATAACGCCTGTGAATCCAGCCTGAGTATCTTGGCATAGCTGCGGACAAATCCTCTTACAAACGCCATCTCCGGCAGACTCTTGAAATCATCGCCTTCTAACGCCTCGATCTGGCGGGGTGCAAATTTAATTTGCCCGGCCACTTCAGCAATGCTCAAGCCGAGCTTTTCACGGGCTTCACGCAATGTCTGTCCCAATGATGCAGCCTGTGTAACATCAGCCTGAACTATCGGTGCTGTTTTGGTATTTTCAGTATCCTTTTCCATTATTCACCACGTAGCATTATTCTTGTTTCTTTTGCATCCGGGAAACGCTTGCGCAGTTGTATGCTAAAGCTGGCTTCCGCATTCCTGTCCTTGGTCATGCGTTGAATACGCACGCCCAACCAGAGTTGTTCGGCGGTCATATTGTCGTTGGCCGACGAAAACCGGGAAAAATATTGTTTAGCCTGAGCATAATTCGCATCGGTAAAGCTCAGTTCCGCGAGACCATAGAGGGCATCCTTCATCCCAGGTTGCACCGTCAAAGCTTTTCTGAAAAACTCCTCTGCATCCTTGTTTTTTTCCATTCTTCTGGAACAAAGGCCGGCATTCAAGTAAGCCAGTGCTGGCGTCCTGTACAACGGATTTTTCAAAGCCGATAAAAAATGGGGGATGGACTCTTCCTCCCTGCCTCTCTGGCAAAGAAACCAGCCATAATTGTTCTGCGTATTGGAATCCAGCTCATCGATTCTTAATGCCTTGCGGAAATCGCTTTCCGCTTCCTTGTCCTCGCGCAAAGCCATGCGCACCAATCCGCGTACCCCATAAGCCGGCGCATAATCCGAGTCTGCCCGCAGAGCTTGCTCCAGTTCATCAAGCGCGATGCCAAGCTGGGCACGCTCATAGTAAAGGCCCGCCAATTCCGTATGTACCTTGGCACTTGCGGCAGAGTTATCGTTATCGGACGTAGAGGCACATCCGCCCAGAACAAGAAGCAACAATGCAGCAGCGGCCTGAATATTTTTCATTGATGGACACCTGCTATTCGGTGGATAGTTCGCCTGGTTTTATCCTGCACCTGTCCGGCCAGCTGCCCGCAGGCTGCCGCGATGTCTTCGCCGCGGGTCTTGCGCGTCGTAACCACGATATCGGACTGCATCAGTACATCACGGAAGCGGCGTATCGCGTCGGGTTTGGAGCGTGTGTAATGGGTCTGCGGAAAAGGGTTGAACGGGATCAGGTTGAACTTGCACGGTACATCGCGCACCAGTTTGACCAACTCGCGCGCGTGCTGCTCACTGTCATTCACGCCGTCCAGCATCACATATTCAAAAGTGATGAAGTCGCGCGGCGCACGCTCCAGATAGCGCTTGCATGCGGCAAGCAATTCCTTGAGCGGGTATTTCTGGTTGATAGGCACCAGTTCATCCCGCAACCGGTCGTTAGGCGCATGCAGCGAGACAGCCAAAGCAACCGGGCACTCCTCGCGCAACCTGTCCAGCGCGGGAACGATACCCGATGTGGAAACCGTCACGCGGCGCCGTGACAGGCCATAAGCATGGTCGTCCAGCATCAGGCGCAAGGCGCTGACAGTGTTGTCGAAATTCAGCAGCGGTTCGCCCATACCCATCAGCACCACATTGCTTATGCGCCAGTTGCCGTCGTTATCCTTTCCCAATTGGTGATTCGCCCACCACAGTTGGCCGATAATCTCGGCCACGCTGAGATTGCGGTTGAAGCCCTGCTTGCCGGTAGAACAGAACGAGCAGTCCAGGGCACATCCGGCCTGGGTCGAGACGCACAATGTGCCGCGGCTTTCCTCGGGAATGAACACGGTCTCAACCGCATTCCCGGTACCCATGTCCAGCAGCCATTTGCGCGTACCGTCGTCGGACAGCTCTTCGCGCATCACGGTCGGTGCTTGCACACAGGCGATCTGCTTGAGTTTTTCACGGAGCGACACCGCAAGGTCACTCATCGCATCGAAATCGGACTCCCCGTCCTTGTAAATCCAGCGTAACACCTGCTTGGCGCGGAACGGCTTTTCACCGTTTTCCGCAAACCAGGCAGTTAATTCCTGCACGTCAAAATCGAGGAGGTTTTGCTTCATCTAGCGTGCGTGAATTAACGCGAGTAGATGTTCAGTGCCGGAAAGAAATAAGCGATCTCGACAGCAGCAGTTTCTGCAGCATCGGAACCATGTACTGCGTTCGCATCGATGCTGTCGGCGAAATCGGCACGGATAGTACCCTTATCTGCTTTCTTCGGATCGGTTGCACCCATCAGGTCGCGGTTCTTCAGGATCGCACCTTCGCCTTCCAGCGCCTGGATCATCACCGGACCGGAGATCATGAAATCAACCAAGTCCTTGAAGAAAGGACGGGCGGCATGCACGGCGTAGAAGCCTTCAGCTTCAACACGGGACAATTGCACCATGCGAGCAGCGATGACCTTCAGGCCTGCATTTTCAAAGCGGGTGTAAATTTGACCGATGACATTTTTGGCAACAGCATCGGGTTTGATAATCGACAGGGTACGTTCAACAGCCATGCTACATTCTCCAGACATTATGGTTAATAAAAACGAGGGTCATTCTATCAGGATTTACTTACCCGGTCTGTATTCAGACAGTTTATGTTTTGCTCTACTGCAAATAAAAGGATGAGGTTTAACCTAACAAAAATCGGTGTCTTTCAAACCTGAACACGCCAAACAGAATAATCTTGCTAATCATGCTTTTGAACCCAAAACTGGTACATTTGAATAAATGTATCCTTGTGATCATTCTCGTACTTTTCCCAATTCTCCAAATTTGTTGCCCCTGAATCTCCCGGATATTCTTGCATGTATGACTCCAGAACCTCGGGCCTGAGATCAAAACCAAGAAATTGCAGATTATTTGTCCTGATAAAACTGGCGAGATCACCAATTGTCATACGATGCTCCTGAACGTGAAACAGCAAGTCTCTGCAATCACTCGTACTAAAGAAATCATTGAACCCCAACAAGACTCCCAACCCCTTCCCTTCATCCAAGTCCAGAAGCTCCTGTCGGCATTGCCGAATATCTTCAACGGAAGAGCCGTATCCTTTTTCGGCAATATATTTTCTTCCAAAGACAACGCCTCTGCGTGCAATTTCACTGTAAAAACCCAAGTGCATCAGCCCCCCCGGCCTGAGCAGCGACATTAAAATACGCCAGCCTGCAAATGGATCCGCCATATGATGCAGCACTCCTATCGATTCGATAAGATCGTAGCGGTTTTCATGGCTGCCCATTTTCATAATGTCTGCCTGAGCATACTCAATCATATCCAGTCCCATCTCCCGGGTTTTGCGTTTCGCATAACTCAAACTGGAAAGGCTTAGATCTATTGCCAATACACGTGCCCCGGACAATACTCGCCCGGTATTAATAGGATGTTGTCCCGTTCCGCAGCCCGCAATCAGAATATCAAGTTCTTTGCTTTTGCCCAGCGGGCGAAATAAAGAATGTGGAAATTTGCGCTGGATTACGCTATCCAGCGTAAATGTTTTATCGAATGGCTCGACCCTTATCCAACGCGGGTAGGGATTCTCTTCGTACTGATGCTGCACTGACAATGAGACATCGTCGTCAATTTTGTTAAGCTTTGGAATCGTAGCGCGTAGCATACTTTCATGGCCGGGTTCCCTAACCTGCAAAGTCAAAACCACATCCAGCTCTTTTGGCCATGAAAACTCCAACAGGCGTTGACTCATGGGCAATGTATGCAGCGGGAAATAGGTTGCCACTGCCAGCAAATTTAGCGCTGAAATTTGCTCATTCGACTCAAGTGCTTCAACTGCTGATTGCCTGAGTTTCATTGACAGCTCTGTCTCCTCCTCGGTACAGGAAAAAACATACTCATTGATAAAACATTGCTGGGCAATTGCGCTGTAGAGTTCGAGCATATTGCCGTCATCAACAGAAAGATTTTCGCTTTCAATCGAACTCAGCAAGCTAAACCTCACCAAAGTAAGGAAGCGCTCCATTTCAACATCGCAGATCTGCGCAGACTTCAGAAAAGCTCGCAGCAGAGTATCTGAAGATATAAGCGAAACACCCGCAGCGCCATACAATTCCTTCAGGGAGAGACGCTTGGGCCAGGAAGCCTGAGCAAGTTTCATCGTCTCACCAACTCCCGGACTGAGTTTGAGTAGTTCCTTGCAAACACGGGCAAGTTCAGATGGCCCGCTCCAGGCCTCTGCCAGCGCACGAATAATCAAATCACGGACAATCGGATCAACCGATAAAAATCTCATGCGTACAACACAGTCTATAAACAATCTTCTTGTCTCATACCTGTTTTCAATACGCAACAAGTGAACGATAAAATCCAGTGCTTTTCTGTTCTCCCCCCGATCCAAATACAGACTGGCAAGTTTATATATTGCATTTGCAAAGTCTGGCTTAAACTCAACCACCTTCTGGAAGCTGTAAATTGCTTTTTCGTACAGTCCCAATTCCTGATAAATCAAACCAGCAGCATAGTGCGCATCGATAAATCCCGGATTGAGTTCAATCGCTTTACTGAAACTCGATAATGCTTCCACTTTGCGTCCAAGTTCCAGCAATACACTAGCAAGCTTCAGGTGTGCCAATGCATCACGTGGCTTCAATTTGGTGGCGCGAAGATAACTGGCCTCTGCTTCGGTATATCTTCCAAGGTCCTTCAGAACATTCCCTAAATTACCGTGAGCCTCCGCATAATCCGGTTTGATTGTTATCGCCTTGCGGTAACTATCTATAGCCCCCTCAAATTGCCCTGCACTTCGCATCGCCACACCGAGATTGAAATACACATCCGGCTCTTTAGGCAAAAGTTCCGCAGCTTTCTGGAAGGCAGATAATGCATTTTTTCCCTGCATCTGGAGCGCACCTCCAAGCAATTTCCATCCGAATCCGAAACTTGGATAATCCTGCACAAGCTCACGCACCTTTCGTTCAAGTTCCACATAACGGCCAGCAGAAAATAAAGCGATCAGTGCATTAATCTCGCTTTGAGATGGCGACATACCAGAAGCTCCTAACAACAAAAAATTATTACGCTATCCATGATTGTGGCGTAATTTTCAATCCAAATAATGCAGACGCAATATCCCCTGACAACAGTCCGGCAAATATCACTTCAAGCATGATTAATTAAACAGCAGATCCGGTAGAAACAGAGTGACCTGTGGAATGTAGGTAATTATAACGAGGAAAGTCAGCAACACCATAAGCCATGGCAGCGCCGCCCGGGTGACTTGCATAATACTCATTCCGGTGATGCCGCTGGTTACAAACAAATTAAGTCCTACCGGTGGTGTAACCATACCAATTTCCATATTCACCACCATGATTACGCCAAGATGGATGGGATCGATTCCCAATTGCGTCGCGATTGGAAAAAAGATAGGTGCAAGAATAAGGATGATACCGGTGGGCTCCATGAAGTTTCCCGCCACGAGCAGGATAATGTTGACCACCAGCAGGAACATCCACGGCGCCATACCAATCGCCACGATATGCTCGGCGATTGTTTGCGGTATGCGCTCAGTGGTCAGCACATGCGCAAACAGCATCGCGTTGGCGACAATGAACATCAACATCACGGTAGTTCGACTGGCCTCTACAAAAACCTCGGGCAATTGGTTTAACCTGAGATCCCGATAGATAAATACCGCAACAAAGAGCGCGTATACAGCAGATACCGCCGCAGCTTCGGTAGGCGTAAACACTCCGCCGTAAATGCCGCCCATGATAATGACCAACAGTGCCAATCCCCACATCGACTGCCTGAATTTTGCAAACACAGTCCCCAGACTAGCGCGCTGCGCTAGTTCTATATTCAATTTTTTTACCCGCCAGTGCACAGCAAGCATCAACATCATGCCCAGTAAAAGGCCTGGAATTACACCAGCCATGAACATGCGGCCGACCGAAACATCGGTCACCGCCGCATAGACCACCATTACGATAGACGGGGGAATCAATATCCCCAGTGTGCCTGCATTGCAGATCACCCCAGCGGCAAATTCCTTTGGGTAGCCATTCCGTACCATACCTGCGATGACGATAGAACCGATAGCGACTACCGTAGCAGGGCTCGAACCGGAAACCGCGGCAAACAACATGCAGGCGAGTATGGATGCGATCGCCAGTCCGCCCCGCAAATGACCTACCGCTGCAACTGCAAAGTCAACCATGCGTCTGGCCACCCCGCCGGTTGACATCAAGGCCCCCGCAAGTATAAAAAACGGAATCGCTAACAGGGTGTAGTGCTCGCTGGTTTCGTAGAGCTTGATTGAAAGGGAAGCAAGTGAATCCTGTGCAAAAAACACGATGGTCAACAAACTCGACAACCCCAGGCTGATTGCAACCGGCATACCAATCGCCATGCAGAACAGCAGACAAGTAAAAAGGAAAAGTGTATTCATTTTCCGGTTTCCTCCGCCTTGAGTTTCAAGGCCTCTTCAACCTCATTGGCAAGATGAAGATGATCGGATTTTCCTCGGACCAGGTTGAAAAGTACTTGAAGAAAACGCAATACCAGCAAAAAGAACCCTATCGGGAGAATTGCTCGAACCATCCACATCTGAATCGGCAAGTCTTCCAGCTCGATACCTGCCGATTTCATTTTCATGACATAGATAACAGATCCGTAAATCACCAAAACCGCATAAATGATGCAAAGAAGAACCGCGACAATCGAAATAAAACGGCGCGGTTTTGACGGCAGCAATTTGATGACCGCGTCGACTCCGATATGCGCACCCACCCTGACCCCATAGGAGATGCCGATAAAGATCATACCTGCAAAAAGAATCGTGGTAAATTCAACCGCCCAGGTAAAGCCGGAGTTGAATACATAGCGCATTACAACTTGAGAAAAAGTAAGCAGTGTCATGGCCGCCAACAAAATGGCGATCACCCACTCGTCAAGGCGATTGATATATTTCATGACACCCCCCTGAAATGCCCCCGGTTAACCGGGGGCATTTGACCATACGATCAAGCTGTTCTTTCAGAAATGATTCTGGTCTGCCGGACTTTACTTGCTTTCATTTGCCTGCTGTGCTGCGTCGATCAGGTCCTTACCGATTTCGCCCTCGAATTGCGCCCAAACCGGCTTCATTGCTTTGCGCCATTGCTCTTTTTCGGCTTTGGTCAGCTTGATCACTGCGGCTTTATTTTCGTCAATCACTTTTGCGCGGAAGCTTTCGTCCTCGGTCAATGCAACCTTGTTTCCAAAGCTGATCGATTCACTCATCGCCTCGGCAAGACCCTTCTTTACATCTGCCGGCAAACCTTTCCACCAATCCTCATTGGCTATGACCATGTAATCCAGCACACCATGATCGCTCTCGGTGATGAATTTCTGAACCTCGTGGAATTTTTTGGTATAGATATTGGCCCATGGATTTTCAGCGCCGTCTACCACACCGGATTGCAATGATTGATAAACTTCGGCAAATGCGATCTTTTGCGGATTACCTCCTACAGTCTTGAACTGGGCCTCAAGTACATCTGAAGCCTGGATACGGAACTTCAGGCCATTTGCATCGGCGGGAGTGCGCAAAGGCACATTCGCCGAAAACTGCTTCATGCCGTTATGAATGAAACCAAATCCGATTAATCCCTTCCCTTCCATGGAGGCAAGTAACTCACGCCCCTTTGCACTGTTCTGAAAACGGCCAACCGCCTCTATGTCATCAAACAGGAAAGGTAAATCGAAAACCTGTAATTTTTTGGTGTATTTGCCGAACTTCGACAAAGAAGGTGCAACTATCTGCACATCACCCAACAAGAGCGCTTCCATCTCCTTGCCATCGCCAAACAATTGGCTGTTCGGAAATACCTGAACTTCAACTTTACCGGGCAGTAGTTTTTCCGCCACCTCCTTGAACTTCAATGCAGCCTGCCCTTTCGGGGTGCTATCTGCAACCACGTGGCTATATTTGATGATTATGGGAGCTGCGGATACCGCAAATGAAAAGCTCAATAACAGGGCACTGCACAATGCGACAACTGGCTTCATGATTTTCTCCCTTGGTTGATGATCTGCTTACTTGGCACTACCAACATTTTCGCTGGCATCATAAACGAATTATTCGCAGGATACTAACACTCCGGATTCGTTCCCGTGAGCCTGATAATCGGCATCAATTGCCACCCCGGCAGCCCATACCAATTCGTCACCACTATAAAGTAAAGGTATACGGGGACGTTGCCAAGGCGGAATATGGTGCTCCTGCAGCAGATTTTTCAGCGATCGCGTTGAGGCGCGCACTTCCGGACGCAGCGACTCCCCCCCTTGTCGCATGCGAAATGTGACAGGTTCGCGCTGCAACTTTTCGAGGCTGATCCCCTGTCCATGTGTTCGAGTGAAGCGCAATTGCGCCTTCAATGCAGGCCAGTCAAGGGCTGTTTCCCCTTTCCACTCCAGAACCGTATTTCGGTCAAAATCACCAAGTGATATCTGAACGAAAACCCGATCAAGATAACGGCGAATTTCATGTTCTCCGCAAGAGATACACACTGCGGCATCCTCTCGCGCATCACATAATTGGTGCAGCATGTCATCCAGCCGCAAGGCCTGAGGCATTTGCACGCCTTTTGTATTCAGAAAAAAACGCAGCAGATTTTTCCCGCGCTGATGGCTCAATTTTCTCAGAACTGAAACCGCAAGCGTCCCCTCGTCTATCGCTTGCACTGCATCCTGTTCGGCAAGTTCATCCAGCAACATGCTCGCCTCGGCAAAATGAGCGGCACTACGCGACAATGTACTGCGATAAGCGGGGAATTTCTCTTCCAGAACCGGCATAACCCGATGACGCAGGAAATTGCGCGGATAAAACTCATCCGCATTACTCTCATCTTCGATCCATTTCAATTGATGCACTGCAGCATAGGAAATGATCTCCAGACGCGAGCAATGCAATAGCGGCCTGACCATGGATGGCCCCGCATAGCTTCGGGACAATTGAGGCATCGCGCTGACACCTCTTAACCCCGCCCCCCTCAACAATTGCAGCAGCAAAGTTTCAGCCTGATCGTCCGCATGGTGCGCCAACGCGACAAAATCACACTGTTGTTTAGCAAAGGCGGCATGACGCAACTTGCGTGCTGCAGCCTCAATACCATGGCTGCGCAATGGTGCGATATCTACATGCTCAATGCTCAGGGGGATTTGAAGCGAAGTGCACAACTCAGCACAAAAATCCGACCATTGGTCGGCATTTGGACTGATTCCGTGATGGACATGCAATGCGGATAATTGCCAGGAAGCGCGAAGGGAGAGTTTGCACAGCAGGTGCAGCAAAACCACCGAATCCACACCACCGCTCAAGCCCACAAGGATAGAACTCTGCGGCGGGAGAAGCGGGGTAATTTCGTCCTCTATCCGCTCCGCAAAATCAGCTGATCTCAACTTCCTTGTATTTGCCATAACTCATCAAGCGGTTGAACCGATCCTGCATCATGCTTGCAGTCGGTTTATTCTCGACCGTTTTAAGCGCGTCCTGCAAAGCCTTCTTTACACTTTGCATGGTCGCGGGATAGTTCCTGTGTGCCCCGCCCAATGGCTCACTGATGATCTTGTCGATCAGACCCAGCGTTTTCAAGCGAGTCGCGGTAATACCCAGGGTCTCTGCGGCATCTGAAGCCTTTTCAGCACTCTTCCACAAGATAGAGGCACAGCCTTCGGGTGAGATCACCGAATATGTACTGTATTGCAACATCAGCTGAACGTCGCCGACGGCAATCGCAAGCGCGCCGCCTGAACCGCCTTCGCCGATCACAGTACAAATTATGGGTACGCGCAACTCGCTCATCTCATACAGGTTGCGCCCGATTGCCTCGGACTGGCCGCGCTCTTCGGCACCAACCCCCGGGTAGGCCCCCGGCGTATCGATGAAAGTCATGATCGGAATGCCGAATTTTTCCGCCAGACGCATCAAACGCATTGCCTTGCGATATCCTTCCGGACGAGGCATGCCAAAATTACGTGCGATTTTCTCCTTGGTATCGCGACCCTTCTGGTGTCCGATCACCATCACGCTCTGGCCATTGAACCTAGCCAAACCGCCAACAATAGCCTTGTCGTCCGCAAACGAGCGGTCACCGTGTAATTCCTCAAAATCGGTAAACAGATGCTCGATATAATCCAGAGTATAGGGCCGCTGCGGATGGCGAGATACCTGCGATATCTGCCATGGCGTCAGCTTGGAATAAACTTCCTTGGTCAATGCCTCGCTTTTCTTCGAAAGGCGATTAACCTCATCCGCAATATCCAGCGCAGAATCGTCCTGCATAAAGCGCAACTGCTCTATTTTTTCCTCAAGTTCGGCAATGGAACTCTCAAAATCCAGAAAGGATACTTTCATGTTTAACCTCTGTTGGAACAACTCAATTTAATTCGGAGCGATGATACTACAAACCGAAGAATCGCTTGATGGTCTCCAATACCTCGACATGGCGGTGGTCCATTTCCTTATGCAATGCATCTTCGTCAAGATTCTGCAGCGCGGTGTCCAGTTGCGCACGTCGCTCAACCAGAATGCGGGACAGATCTTCAGCTATTTCCGGTCGCGCTTTCAAAACCGATTCAAACGCATCCTTGTCGAGCCGATAACAAGCAAGGTCGGTTTTTGCGATTACCGAAGCCAATCTTGGCGATCCGGTCATCAAGCTCATTTCACCAAAGAAATTCCCCTTGGACAATACGTTGAGATTAACCCTGTCGCTTGCCGCTCCGCCCACATAAACCTCAACCTCCCCGTTTATGATGATAAACAGCCAATGCTGCCCCGTCGCACCTTGTTTTGCAATAACGCTACCCTTGGCGTATTGCATATATCTGAGCCGCTCAGCCAACGTTTTAAGCTCGTTTTCTGACAGTTGCGAAAACAACTCAATTTTGCGCAAGGTCTTTATACGCAATACCACTTCGCGGTGATGCAAAGCCTCTTCATACTTCTCGTTATCCTTCGTCAGCAGAATACTTCTTTCATCCACTGCCAGTTTGATACCTTCACGCTGCAAGGCGGTGATGACTTGCCAACGCACGGCTGAATCGGTCGGATCGTCCGGAGCCAGATCGGTCAGCCAGTAACGCATTGCATAACTCGCATAGCCTTTATCATCCAGACCCATTAGCACGCAATTGGGTAACGGTTCCTTCGCTACATGCGCAATGTCGGTTTGCCTGACAGCTTCCTCAACCAGACTGATCACCCGGGGCGCTGGAACTTCCATGCTGACATTGAACCAGACCCAGCGACGCAACTGCACAGGCTGATTGGTACGCCGGCCCAGAACCAGGAATTTATTCTTCATCAACTGGCTGTTCGGAAATACGACTGTTTCCCAGTTACGCGTCTCGACCAGCGTGGAACGCCAGCGAATATCCACCACACGCCCGACGACGTCATCCACTTTGACCCAGTCTCCCACCTTGATGGAATTGTCTAGTTGCAGTGCCAACCCGCCGAGAATATTACCCAGAGTGTCCTGCATCGAAAAAGCCACTACTGCGGTAATCATCGCGGAAGTCGCGACGATGCTTCCCAGATCCAGCCCCGCATAGCGCAAACGGATCATGCCCCAGACCACGTAGCCCATAATGACGCAGATATCCTCGACAATCCTTGGCGGCCGGATATGCATCCTGGGCAAAGCAATGCGGAAAATCAGCAACCCCCACAAGCGAATCACAGCGATACCCAAACCGATCAGCGCTGCTTCATAAAAAGCCGTTGCCGCAGAAAGGAAACCCATCGCGTGCATGACACTACTGGCGATTTGCAAGGACAGGCAGGCAAAGAAGAATGCCAGTGTATTGAAAATGGACTTACGGCCTTCCTTGAGAAAATGCAGCAAGAGAAACGCCACGCCCATTGTCATCAGTAAAACAGGCAACGACTCTTCGCGCCAAAAAAACTGGATCAGACTCTCCAAGAATGACACGACTGCTCCCCAAGTATTGATGCGGACATTCTACACTATAGAGTACTGGGAAATCGCCCTGGGCCGTCGCCAGAAAGTCCAGCTCGCGGCCCTGTCTATGCGTATCCGGCGGAAATTTTCGCCGCCCGAGGCATCGATTTCAAGCAGCGTAATCTTTCCCGAGCGCATGGCATCCCAAAGCGGCTGTGCATAGTTCAGTTCGAAATCCTGCAACCCACTCCGCCACGATGCAAGATCGCCACGCTGCAACGCATCACGGAGCCCTGTCCACGCCAGCAATTGCCTTCCCTGACTTAAATTCCACTTATCGGGCCAATTTTCGAATTTAGTCTGTGCAACATCTGCAAACATTCCGGGCAAGACGTCATCAGAGCTGACAACGTCAAAGTTTTTCTGCAGTGAAATATCCTCCGTCCTCGCCCCACCCCACAGCCACACACTGTTTACCGGATACTCACCACGCATCTCACGCGCATCGTTGGCGGGGTGAGAATACAGCAGCATTTGGATTTCGTTGAATACACCGTGCCACTGTGCAGAGTCATCACCCTCAGGCAAAGCCTCACGCACGTTTTCACCGATAACTTGCGACAAAGGTATGGTGCGAATTCTCGGCTTGTTTTCCGTTTTCGCATACCAGCGCTGAGGATGGGGTGCAAAAAATTCCACCCCCTGGCCGGAAAAGTGTTCGTTCAGGCTCACACATATCGCGGCGGAATCCTCGACCGTCGGTAACACCTGTGACAGTAACATCCGGCTCTGATCCAGATGCAGATGAACAGGATCGGCACGCAACCAGCAACCTTCACCCAATTTATCGTACCTTGCCGTAATCGCAGCTACAGGGGCATCCTCATGCTCTGAAACCGCCTGCCCGAACAGCTCGCACAATAAATTTTCAAATACTCCACCCTCAGGAGTTCGTGCCATGCGAGTCGCAGAACCCCGCGCCAGCAATTTCTCCAACGCAGGCAAATTCAGACCCTTGCATACACTTCCGGCAAGCTCTTTCGGCAGGAACAAATCGGGGACAACCAGATGCACGCTATTCATGTTTGGAGTTTACCATCTGGCAAGCTGTCATACTGTGCAAGGATGTGGCAAACTTACGCCCGATTTCACAACAAGCCCAATATCCACCTTGCAACCCTACGAACTCTTCATCGGCCTGCGTTACACCCGAGCAAAACGGCGCAATCATTTCATCTCGTTCATTTCCCTGATCTCGATGCTGGGCATGGCGCTGGGCGTGCTGGCACTGATCGTGGTCACGTCCGTGATGAACGGTTTCCAGAAAGAGATTCGCGCCCGTATGCTTGGCGCCTCCCCTCATCTTGAGGTGGTGGCGTATGGCGGAAAAATAAATGACTGGCCCTCCATCCTTGAACAGGCAGCACAACACCCTCAAGTGGCCGCAGCAGCACCCTATGTATCCGGACAGGGCATGCTGTCTTACGGACAAAGCGTGCAGGGTGTGATGGTACGCGGTATCGATCCCGCCCGCGAAACCTCAATCACCGAGCTTTCCAACAAGATCAAATCCGGCTCCCTTGATGCGTTGCGCAGTGGTGAATTTTCTATCGTACTGGGCTCCGATCTTGCGCGTTCACTCGGCGTACGGCTGGACGAAAAAGTCATGCTGATCGCACCCCAGGGACAGATCACACCGGCCGGAATGATGCCGCGCCTGAAGCAATTCCGTGTCGCCGGTATTTTTGAGATCGGCATGGCACCCTACGACAACAGTCTCGCGCTGATCAATATCAGCGATGCACAAAAACTTTTCATGCTGGGTAACGCGGTGACCGGCATCAGCACCAAACTGCGCGCAATCGACATGGCTCCGGTGGTCGCTGCCGAACTTCAAAGCCGCCTGCCGGAAGACCTGTATGCCAATGACTGGACACACCAGAACAGCAACTATTTCCGCGCGGTCCAGATGGAAAAACGCATGATGTTCATCATCTTGTCCCTGATCGTTGCGGTGGCCGCATTCAACATCGTCTCGACCCTGGTAATGGCTGTCACCGACAAGCAGGCTGACATCGCGATCCTGCGCACACTGGGCGCATCGCCTCGCAGCATCATGAAGATTTTTATCGTGCAGGGTATTGTGATAGGGCTGGTCGGAACCTTACTTGGATGCATTGGCGGCATTACGCTGGCACTGAATCTGGATGTAGTCATTCCATTCATCGAACATCTGTTCGGAGTGCAGTTCCTTGCCAAGGACATCTATTACATCAACGAACTACCTTCTGATTTGCATTACGATGAGGTCATTCTGGTGGCAGGCATGTCATTCCTGATCAGCGTGCTAGCCACCCTCTATCCGAGTTACCGGGCTTCCCAGACACAACCTGCGGAGGCTTTACGCTATGAGTGACTTGAATATACAAAGCGTCATTTCCTGCCGCTTATTGAGCAAAACCTACCGGCTGGGAAAACTTGATGTACCGGTGCTCAAAGGTATTGACCTGGATATTCGTCAAGGTGAACGTATCGCTATTGTCGGCGCATCCGGTTCCGGCAAGAGCACCCTGCTGCACTTGCTGGGCGGGCTGGACGAATGCAGCGGTGGCGAGGTCAGGATACTCGGGCATGAAGTTCACAGAATGAACGAGACACAGCGAGGTGAACTGCGTAATCGCTCACTGGGTTTCGTATACCAGTTCCATCACCTGTTAGCCGAATTCAGCGCCGTTGAAAATGTCGCAATGCCGCTGTTGATACGCGGCATGAAACGCCATGAAGCCGAATCGCGAGCCGCTGCAATGTTGGAGCAAGTTGGATTGGCGGAACGGTTACTGCACCACCCATCGGAACTGTCCGGCGGTGAACGCCAACGCGCAGCGGTAGCCCGTGCGCTGGTAACCGAACCCGCCTGTGTCCTGGCCGACGAACCCACCGGCAACCTGGACCGCAGTAGCGCTCATGCGCTATTCGACCTGATGCAGCAACTCAACACAAAATTCAACACCAGCTTTATTGTGGTAACCCACGATATCGAGTTGGCGGGAAAAATGCAGCGGCAGTTGCAACTAGTGGACGGAGTGCTACAGCAGATTTAAATTTGCTGGTCTCCCTGCATCGGGACGTTGTGTTTCAACCTGATACGTTCCAGCAAAATCTCATTGGCACGATCGGTATTTTTTTTGTCAGGCAGATAAGTGAATTTGCTGCCGTCAGTCGCAACGATAGCGATGTAATTCAACAGGATATTGTTATGCTTCTTCACTTTGGATATCTGTGAATAGCCCGTCCATATCGCTGGCTCATAACGGTGCTGTTTTTCATTCCATATCGCGAACAACAAACGTTCACTGGTCAGCAGCAACACGCCGCGATAAACAGGGAAGAGTTCCTCCTCTCCCTCCATATAAGTACCTATCATCAACCCCGAAATAGACGAAAACAGTAGTTGCTCGTTTTTTTCCAGTGTACGACTATAAGTTGGATCGAAATCCGCCGTGCCGATAGGGCCGTAACTTTTGCAGCCAGACAAGGCTGACATAAAAACAACACATACCAGCAAGCCCAGCGCAGGCATGGAAATAATATTAAATCTGAATTGTGTTCGACTAGACATGTTTTGATTCTAGGTCACATAAGCAATGCAGGCAAATCGCAAACAAAAAAGCCGGCAGAGTAGCCGGCTTTTTATCCAACATCAGAAATCAGGCACGCTTCCTGAATTCATTGGTACGGGTGTCAATCTCGATCTTGTCACCATTCTCGATGAATGCCGGAACTTGCAGTTCGTACCCGGTAGCGATCTTGGCAGGTTTCATCACCTTGCCGGATGTATCGCCGCGCGCTGCCGGTTCGGTATAGGTGATCTCGCGTACGATGGTGGTCGGCAACTCCACGGAGATCGCCTTCTCGTTGTAGAACACAACTTCGCACTGCATACCGTCTTCGATGTAATTGATCGCATCACCCATGTTCTCGACTTCGATCTCGTACTGGTTGTATTCCCCGTCCATGAACACGTACATCGGGTCGGCAAAGTACGAATAAGTGCATTCCTTGCGATCCAGAATGATCTGGTCGAATTTGTCGTCCGCGTTATAGACGGTCTCTTTAGCCTGCTCACTCAGCAGGTTCTTCATCTTCATCTTGACCACCGAGCCGCTGCGCCCGGAACGACTATATTCGGCCTTCAGAATAACCATCGGTTCGCCACCCACATTAATGACGTTACCCGCGCGAAGCTCTTGTGCTGTTTTCATGTTTACTGCCCTTCCATTTCGAAGGCGCGCATTCTACCGATTTCCCGCGAAAAATCCAGTAAATTCAATGCCAGATTATTATCTGCCAATTGCTTTACCCAATACTGCGCGTGGCATTCAAGCTTTCCGCGCACCGTTTCAAATGCAGGCCAATATTTCCCTGCACCATTTTCAATGTTCCATCCCTGCCACATATCTTGAACCGCGATCTTCGCCGGAATGCCCAGCTTTTCCGCGTACAAACCCAGAAATGCATCCAGTTTTTCCAAATGCACCCCGTCATGCTGCGGATAAATCTGCCAGATGAACGGCTTGCCAGCCCATTGTGCCCTGACAAATGAATCCTCACCGCGTACAAAATTGACATCGCAGATCCACAACAATTCATCATAACGATCCTGATCTACAAACGGCAAAATCTGAACCTGCAAATTCCCCCTCAAAAACGACATACCGGCGTGGGGTTGTATATCACCAAAATATTTCCCGACGTGCGGCAAGATGCGTCCTTCCGGCACAAGGCACAGCACAGCATTGGCGCCTCCAGCCCATACATCAAATAGCCCGGCCAACGCATTATTTTCGTAGGCAAACAGCGAAACCTTCAACGTATCTGCTGCGGGTATTTCGATACCCACAGATTTCCAGAACATCTGCTGATGTGACACATCATCCTGAAACGTATTGCGCCTCGCCAACAGATCGCGCTCCAGCAACAACCCTCCTGTTTTGGGCGTAAATCCAGGGAAAAAGAAATATTTGGTCAGCGGCAGAGTCGGGTGCGGCGAAGGCAGCTTGTGGTGACTATCGACCCAGTCCTCTGCGGAAAGATATTCGAGATTGATCCAGACAGGTTTGTGTAGTTGTGCTGCCATCGCTTCGATGTAACTCTGCGGCAACTTGCAGGCAAAGGCCTCAATGACCAGTGCTGCAGGTTGTACATCTAAAAACTCCTTGCGCCAAAGACTCACTGTCACACCGCGCCGATGCTGACTTTCAAACCCTGAATCCGCCTCCGGACACAGCTTGGAAAAACTCTCCAGATCATCCACCCACAGCCGCACTGCAAGATCATGCTCGTTTGCTAACTGCCGCGCCAGCCGCCAGCACACGCCAATGTCGCCATAGTTATCGATGACATTGCAAAAAATATCGCAGCGCTGTGGAATATCATTCCGCATGCAAGGCTTCCACCGGATCGAGCCTTGCCGCCCGCCGTGCCGGCGCAACCCCGGCCATTAAGCCGATGATCACCGCAGTCAGTTCCGCCAGCACGGCATACAACCAGGGGGTATGTACCGGCAACGCTGGAAACAGCAGGTGCAAACCCTGTGCAATGCCTATACCCATTGCCAATCCTGCGAAGCCACCCAGCCCAGAAAGTAGCATTGCCTCACCCAGAAACAGCGTTAACACCTGCCGCTCCTGTGCGCCGAGTGCTCGCAACAGGCCGATCTCGGCGGTGCGCTCACTGACGGCCATGGTCATGATGGTGAGTATGCCGACCGCGCCGACCAGCAGCGAAATACCCCCCAATGCACCGACGGCGAAGGTGAGGATATTGAGTACCGAACTCAACACTTCCAGCGCCTGCTCCTGCGAGATGATGGTGAAATCCTCGCGCCCGTGCTGTTCCAGCATGCGCGCTTTGATGATACGAATCACGGTATCCGCATCGACATCGGCACGGTAACTGATATTGATCTCCATCACGCCTGGGCGATTGAACATTTCCATCGCGCGAGCAGCCGGAATGAACACCGTGTCGTCCATGTCCATGCCCAGTATTTGCCCCTTGGGTTCCATCACCCCGATCACGCGATAGCGCTGGCCACCGATACGGATATAGCTACCGAGCGGGCTCATCCCGTCGTACAACTCCCGGTGGATCTTCGAACCGATCACCGCGAGCGCCCGCGCCTGCTCATTGTCCTCGTCCGGCCAGAAGCTGCCACTCTGGATCTTCATCGTGAAGGCAGTCACGAAATCTCGCCCCTCTCCCAATACCATGGTGCGGCGAGTCCTGCCGTTGGCGCGCACCTCGGCATTGCCCGCCAGGCCGGGGATAACATGCTCCACATAAGGCAGGCGGCGCAGCGCATCCGCGTCCTCAAGCGTAAGGGCCCTGACCGAACCGAAGATACCGACGTTCCCGCCCTGCGTCTGGGTCTTGCCGGGCTGCACGTTGATAATGTTGGTACCGAACTGCGAAAACTCGGCCAGCATGAACTGGTGCAGCCCCTCTCCGATGGAAGTGAGAAGAATCACAGCCGTGATGCCGATGGCGATACCCAACCCGGTCAGGAAGCTCCGCATCCGGTAGGACAAGAAGCTGGAAGTGGTGAGTTTGATCAGGTCAGGAAGTAACATTATTGATTACCGACCCGCCAAAGCAGTCACCGGATCAAGTTTTGCCGCACGCCTGGCCGGCCACACACTGAACAGGATGCCGGTTCCCAATGCGATCACGCAGGCTGCGACTACCGCCCACCAAGGCGGAGAGACCGGCAGGTCGGGGTATATCTGTCCAATGATGGCGCTACCGGCATAACCGAGCATCAATCCCGCCACGCAGCCGATGCTTGAAAGCAATGCCGCTTCGGCAAAGAACAGGTTGCGTATCTGTTTACCGGGGGCACCCAGCGCCTTGAGCAGGCCGATTTCCTTGACGCGCTGCGCCACCGCAATCAGCATCACATTCATGATCAGCACACCTGCCACGGCCAGGCTGATCGCGGCGATACCGCCCACCGCCATCGTCAGCGCGGTCAGGATCCGGTCGAAGGTCTGCAACACCGCATCCTGGGTAATGACCGTCACATCCTTCTCGCCGTTGTGGCGCAGC